>Ga0209023_10002059_pt1 | contig 25883 bp, 15 predicted proteins | sample LakOneMetagenome_FD_187468 | JGI IMG/M metagenome (GOLD analysis project Ga0209023, IMG submission 187468) | Freshwater and sediment microbial communities from Lake Erie, Canada (SPAdes) (version 2) | ecosystem: Environmental > Aquatic > Freshwater > Lentic | place: Lake Erie, Canada... | reverse complement strand
GCCGTTTGATAGGCCACAAATGCATAACAGGTACTGTGCGATTTATTGAAAGCATATTGTGCAAATGCTTCCCAGTCAGTCCATATTTTTTCCAGTTTATCAGCCGGGTGATTTTTTGCAGTGGCACCGCTCATAAACTGCGCTTTCATTTTATTGAGCACCGCAATCTGCTTTTTACCCATTGCTTTACGCAGCACATCGGCATCGCCTTTACTGAAGCCGGCCAGCTTCTGCGACAGTAACATCACCTGCTCCTGGTATACCGTAATGCCATAGGTTTCTTTCAGGTGTTCTTCCATATCCGGCAAATCATACTGCACCTGTTTCTTACCATGTTTACGGTCTACATAATCGGGTATATAACTCATGGGGCCCGGGCGGTACAGGGCATTCATGGCAATCAGGTCATCAAATTTATCCGGCTTTAATTCGCGCAGGTATTTTTGCATACCCGGACTTTCAAACTGGAAAGTGCCGTTGGTATCACCATGCTGATATAACTGGTAGGTCTTTTCATCATCCAGTGGTATGGTATCGATATCAATCGTTACGCCATGATTTTGTTTGATGAGTGACAAAGCCGTTTTTAAAATGCTGAGGGTTTTCAAACCCAGGAAGTCCATTTTGATAACACCCGCTTCCTCAATGGTGCCGCCTTCAATTTGTGTTAGCCATAAATCACTTTCTTTTGAAGTGGCAACAGGTATCAGTTCAGTTAAATCTTTCGGAGCGATGATGATACCAGCTGCATGAATGCCCGTATTGCGTACAGAACCTTCAAGGATTTCTGCCTCATGCAAAATGGTGCTTTGCAGATCGGTGCCTTTGTAGATCTCCCTTAATTTTTTTACATTTTCAAGATCATCGGCCTGAAGGGCTTCTTTTTCTTCTAAAGATTTTTCGCCATTCTTTGCTTCTTTGGCAGTGAATGGGGCATGCAGCAATCTTTTTAAATTGATGCCCGGCCTTTCCGGAACTAATTTTGACAAAGCCCTGCTTTCAATCAATGGCAGGTCCATTACCCTGGCCACATCGGCAATACTGCTTTTGGCAGCCATGGTGCCATAAGTGATGATTTGTGCCACCTGGTTTTTACCATATTTGTCCACCACATAATTGATCACTTTCTGCCTGCCGTCATCATCAAAATCCGTATCTATATCGGGCATGCTCTTACGGTCGGGGTTGAGGAACCTTTCAAACAGTAAATTATATTTTATAGGGTCTATATTGGTAATGCCGATACAATAGGCCACAACAGAACCTGCTGCAGAACCACGGCCCGGTCCCACAAATACACCCATATCCCTTCCGGCACGTATAAAATCACTTACAATTAAAAAGTAACCGGCAAACCCCATTTGTTTTACCACACCCAGCTCAAATTTTATGCGTTCCTCTGTTTCAGGGGTAAGAATTTTATAACGGTCTTTTGCACCTGCCCAGGTAAGGCTTTCTAAATAGTCATCCTGCGATTTAAAATTGGCCGGCACCACAAAATGCGGCAGCAGTATATCCCGCTTCAGATCCAGCACATCCACCTTATCAACAATTTCATTGGTATTGTCAATGGCTTCGGGCAGGTCTTCAAACACTTTGGCCATCTCTTCAGTTTTCTTAAAATAAAACTGGTCGTTATAAAAACCGAAGCGTTTATTTTTTACCATTACGTCATCATCAGTAAACTCACGCAGGGCAGGGGTGGCCTGTTTTTCGCCGGTATTAATGCAGAGCAAAATATCATGCGCATTAAAATCACTCTGGTCAACATAATGACTGTCGTTACTGGCAATAACTTTTACGTTATATTTTTTTGCAAATTTTAAAAGTACCTGGTTTACTTTTTCCTGTTCGGGAATACCATGGCGCTGCAATTCCACGTAATAATCCTGTTGAAAAATATTGAGCCACCATTTAAATTCATTCTCACCTTCCTCTTCACCTTTTTTTAATATGGTTTGCGGTACCAGGGCACCCAGGCAGCAGGTGGTGGCAATTAATCCTTCATGATATTTATGAATGAGTTCTTTATCGATACGGGGATACTTGCTGTACATGCCTTCAATATAACCCAGCGAGGTAAGCTTGACCAGGTTTTTATACCCCACATCATTTTTTGCTAAAAGAATCTGGTGATGCCGTGGATCTTTTTCTTCTTTACTGAAGTTTTTACGGTGCCTGTCGGTGGTGATGTAAAACTCGCAGCCCACCACGGGTTTTATTTTAAGCGATCCATCTGCATTTTTGTGGTTATGGGCCTCTTTTACAAATTCAAACACGCCAAACATATTGCCATGGTCGCTGATGGCCAGTGCAGGCATATTATCAGCAATGGCTTTTTTATACAGGTTTTTTATGGAAGCAGCGCCATCTAATAAAGAAAACTGGGTGTGTACGTGCAGATGTGAAAATTTCATGCGCTCAAAATCCCTTTAAAGGTTGGTGTACAAATATCGTTTATTAATGCTGTTGGGGACGGCTCCTTTTTTCCACAATATGCAGTAACCTTATGAAAATATACCCGGGGCCGCCCGGTAAGGGGCATTGCCATCAACCCGTACACAATTATTTTAAAGCCAATACGTTAACAGATTACAACCAATAAAAGAACCCGAAAAGCTTGTATATCCCGGCAATGGGGCGTAACTTTGCAGGGCATTAGAAAAATTTATTAATTAATTAGTTTGTAGGACAAGGCTCAAAGAACGGAATAGCTAAACAGCGTAACTAAAGAATAATCAGACGACCAAAGAACACAAGATTAAGTCGTACATACGCTTAAACCAAAAGTTTACGTATGAAACACTTATTTTTTGTTTCTGTTGCCGCTGGCATATTTTCAGGAACATCAATATCCGCTAACGCACAAACCGCTGTTAATTCAGTGAAGTTTGCTGCACCCTCAAAAAAATCAGTTCAGTTTATTGAAGGCATTGAAATAAAGCGGGAAGCTGCAAAACCTGCTGAAGAAGTTGATTTATGGGCGGTGCCTGCCAAAAAGAAAACTGTAACCGAAACAGCGCCTGTTACTGCAGCCAAATCTGCAGCAGTTATTGAACAGTGTTCGCCGCTCCAGTTTAAATATGCACAATTGATGGATGTGGACGTGGAGACCATCACCAATACTAAATTGTATGAAGTGATTGACGAGTGGTGGGCCACCCGCTATCACTATGGGGGTACTTCAAAAAAAGGGATAGACTGCAGTGCTTTTACCGGAGCTTTAATGAGCCAGGCCTATAATATCACCCTGCCGAGGACGGCGAAAGACCAGTACGGGCTATGCGAAAAAATACAAAGGAATGATTTAACCGAAGGCGACCTGGTATTTTTTAATACAAGGGGCGGTATCAGCCATGTGGGCCTATACCTGGGCAATGGTTTTTTTGTACACAGCAGTACGCACAATGGTGTAACCATTAACAGTTTAGACGATGATTATTATAACCGTAAATATATAGGCGGTGGAAGAATATTGCAGCGATAATTTATTTGCTATGAAAATTAAAAGGGAGCCGTGAGGCTCCCTTTTTTATTTTATGTAACAGAGAAACACAAAGAAATTTTAGAGTTACACGGAGGAACTTTGTGAAGTGCTGAGTTTACTCTGCGCAACTCAGCGCAATTTCCTTACTCCATCTTTCTTGACTTTATATAAAAATTGGGGTTCACCACAAAAGTGTTTGAGTCATACCAGTCGCCCAATGTAATAGTTTGCCAAGCTGTTGTTGGTTTTATCCATTGCTCTGATTTATCGGCTTTGCCCAATGACACTTTCAACGGCAGGTCAAAACCTGCTACACAACTGTCGTACCGGTACGACACGGCATGGCCTTCAATTTTATACTGCAGTACGGGAATCATTGTTGTGCGTAAATACTGGTCAAACACCTTACTGAAGTCTGTTTTACTTTGTTTGCTCACATACTCTTCTATTTGTTTGGTGGTTACTGTTTGGTGGTAGAAGGTTTTATTCAATCCTCTCAGTATCTGCCTGAATTTTTCATCGTCATCAATAACCTGCCGGATGCTGTGCAGCATATTACCACTTTTGGGATACATGTCGCCACTGCCTTCCTGGTTTACATTGTAGTGGCCAATGATCGGAATATCATTGCGGATGCCCTTTCTTGTGCCGATGCAGTATTCATTACCCGCAGGTTTACCATACCAAAAATCAGTAAACAGGGTTTCGCTGTAATTGGTAAAACCCTCATGTACCCACATGTCGGCAATATCCTTACTGGTAATATTATTTGCAAACCATTCATGCCCGCTTTCATGCACAATAATAAAATCCCATTTTAAACCCCAGCCCGTGCCACTCAGGTCGCGGCCCAAATACCCGTTTCCATATTTGTTACCATAAGCCGTGGCGCTCTGGTGCTCCATACCCAGGTGGGGGGCATCAACCAATTTGTATCCATCGGGATAAAAAGGATAGGGGCCAAACCAGTACTCAAATGCTTTCATCATTCTGGGGGCATCGGCAAAATGTGTTTTGGCTTTCTCTACATTTTCTTCCAGCACCCAGTAATCCATATCCAGGTTGCCTTTTTCGCCTTTGTATACTTCACCAAAATGCACGTATTTACCAATGTAAGGAATGATGCAGTAATTATTAATGGGTTCAGTAACAGCCCAGTCATAGGTGGCGGTACCGTTACCATTACTTATTTTACCACGATAGCGGCCATTACCCACGCACATCAGTGTATCAGGTACGGTAATGTGCATTTCCGCGCTGTCAGGTTCATCACTTTGATGGTCCTTGCAGGGATACCATACGCTGGCTCCCAAACCCTGGCAGGCAATACTCACCCATGGGCTGCCATCAGCACTTTTTTTCCAGATCAATCCTCCGTCCCATGGGGGCCGGCGTGCAATACGGGGCTTGCCATGGAAGTACACAAAAAAGTAATGGATATTGTTATTTTGAAGCGTGTCATTCAGGTGTATGAAATATGCATTGCCATCTTTTACAATATCCCGGTCTTTAACTTTAAATTTTGTGGTGGTACCTGTTTTTGCTGCTTTATAATCCACATTACGGCGAATAAAAATACTGTCGAGGATCATGGGTTCCTGCAAATCAAGTTGAAAAGTGCTGCCTTTTTTTAAAGCCTTCAGCTGGATAACATTATATCCTTGTATCATGCTGTCTGCAATGTTAAATTTTACATGCAGGTCATACTTCAATACATCCCACCAGTCCCTGGAAGGGCCGTAAGTACCCCGGAGGGAATCAGCATGGGTGAAAACGGCCTGCTGTTTTAATGGCTGGGCTTTCACACAATTAAAAATTACAAATGAAAAATTAAGAATGAAAATTAACCTGGTGACGTGTTTCATACCCTTTGTTTATTTTGTGCTAATTTAGTTTTCTTTCCTGTTATAAATGAACCGTTCAAAAAATAAATGCTGCCCCGGGCTTCAAACTTCAGGGGATAACTTTGTAAACAGCAGCAACTGTTTTCATTTTGCTTATCCTTTGTGGCTTGCATTTTGTTTTTTTCTTGCAGCTTGCACTGCACACCAGCATCCCGGCAAAAAAATATTTCACTACAATGAAAGCAGTGGCCTGGCTTCGCTGGACCCGGCTTTTGCAAAAAATAAACAGGTGATGTGGGCGGTACACCAGTTGTATAACACGCTGGTGGAAATTGACAGCAACATGCAGATTGCGCCTTCGCTGGCCAAACGCTGGACCATCTCTGAAGATAACCTGGTATTTACCTTTTACCTGCGTGACAGTGTTTATTTTACCAATGATGATTGTTTTGAAAATGGTAAGGGACGAAAACTGACTGCTGCCGACGTGGCATACAGTTTTGAAAGGATCGTTGATAAAAATACCGCCAGCCCCGGCGCATGGATTTTTAATAACCGGGTGGATTCTCTAAACGGGTTCAGGGCTTTGAATGATTCTGTTTTCCAGTTAAAATTGATAAAACCTTTTCAATCCATACTGGGCATATTAAGCATGCAGTATTGTTCTGTTGTTCCGCATGAGGCTGTTGAAAAATACGGTAACGATTTCCGCCGTCATCCTGTTGGCAGCGGCCCGTTTAGTTTTGTGGCATGGGAAGAGGGCCAGGCCCTGGTACTGAAAAAGAATGAGCAGTATTTTGAAAAGGATGCTGATGGGAAAGCATTGCCTTACCTGGATGGCATTAAAGTGTCATTTTACGACAGCAAGGCAACAGAGTTTTTAGAATTCCAGCAAAGCAGGCTCGATTTTATTGATGATATCGATCCTTCATTTAAAGATGAAGTGCTGACCAAAACCGGCAACCTTAAAAAAACCTGGGAAGGAAAGATTGTGTTGCAAAAACAACCTTACCACAATATTGAGTATCTCGGTATTTTAGTTGATGAACAAAATGAACTGGTAAAAAACTCTCCACTGCGTTTGCAAAAAATACGCCAGGCCATTAATTATGGTTTCGACAGGCGGAAGATGATGCTGTACCTGCGCAATTCTATAGGCATTGCAGCAGAAAGTGGTTTTGTACCCTGCGGACTTCCTTCCTTTGATTCTGTACATGTAAAAGGCTACCAGTATAATCCGGCAAAGGCAAAACAACTGCTGGCAGCAGCCGGTTATGCAGACGGGAAAAACCTGCCTTCCATTAAATTACTCACTATTCCTATTTATGGCGACCTGGGCAGTTATATTGCCAACGAACTGCGGCAGATTGGAATTAATATTGAAGTGGAAGTGATCCAGAAAAGTTTGTTACTGGAACAGACTTCCAAAAGCCAGGCCTTATTTTTCCGCGGCAGCTGGATTGCCGATTACCCGGATGCAGAAAATTACCTGAGTGTTTTTTACAGCAAAAACCCGGCCCCGCCTAATTATACCCGTTATAAAAATCCGGACTACGATATATTGTATGAAAAAGCACTGGCAGAAAAAAATGACAGCCTGCGTTATTTGCTGTACCAGCAGATGGACAGGTTAATTATCCAGGATGCACCGGTAGTGCCATTGTGGTATGATATGGCGATTCATTTAGTGCATACTGATATTAAAGATTTTCCTCCGAACAGTTTGAATTTACTGGAACTGAGAAGAGCAAAGAAGGAGAACCCCTAAATCCCCTGAAGGGGACTTTCGGAGTTCCTGCTGTTTTTTAAAAGAATTATTTATTGAAGCTCATTTCTTCTATGATGAGAAGAGCTAAAACTATTATTTAATCTTTGAAAGCCCCCTTCAGGGGGTTTGGGGGTTAGTGCTTCTTCAGTTTATCCTTAAACACTTTCTCAAATTTTTCCACCTTTGGCCTGATCACGATCTGGCAATAGCCCTGTTCGGGGTTGTTCTTGTAATAATTCTGGTGATAATCTTCTGCAGGGTAGAAGACATCATATTTTTCTAAAGAAGTTACAATAGGGTTATCCCATGCTCCGCTTATATCCAGCTCTGCCTTATATTTTTCAGCCTTGGCTTTCTGTTCTTCGTTATGATAAAAAATAACGCTGCGGTATTGCGTACCCTCATCAGCACCCTGGCGGTTTAAAGTGGTGGGGTCATGCACCTGCCAAAAAACCTGCAGCAGTTCATCAAAATTTATTTTTGTGGTATCGTACACAATATTTAAACATTCTGCGTGACCGGTGGTGCCGCTGCACACTTCGCGGTAACTGGGTTTTGCCACATGGCCGCCGCTGTAGCCGCTGGTTACTTTTTCCACCCCTTCCAGTTGCTGAAATACCGCTTCAGTGCACCAGAAGCAACCGGTGCCTAATGTGGCAGTATCTAAATTTTTGTTTGCAATGGTCATTTTAGTTGCCTCCTTTTTTGTTTTAGTAGTGTTATCTTTTTGTGCACAGCTCTGCAGTGCAAATAAACAGATAACCGGTAATAATAATGATTTGAGCATGGTTGATATTTACATTATTTACGCAAAACTAATTCTTCCGGTTTCTAAAACAATTTATCTTTAGATAAGTTTAACAAACGCCCATGATATTTATTTCTTTCCGCCGGTACAGTTTTATCCCTGTTTGCAGCTTTGTGCTGTTATTGTATTTGGTATCTTCATGCACCAACCATACACCATCAACAATGGAAAACAATACCCATTATGCATTCCGGTTAAAACCCGGGCAGGACCTGAAGCAGGAAATACAACAATTGGTTGCTGCTAAGCAAATTAAGGCCGGCTGGATCAATACCTGCGTGGGCAGCCTTACCTATTATACCATCCGTTTTGCCAACCAGCCCAATGGCAGCAGCGACAGCGGCCATTATGAAATTGTAAGTTTAACCGGCACAGTTTCCAGTAATGGGTCTCACCTGCACATCAGTATCAGCGACAGCACAGGCAAAACCATTGGCGGGCATTTGATGGATGGCTGTATCATTTACACCACGGCCGAAATCGTTATCAGCAGCAGCAATGATTTTATTTTTAAACGTGAGAAAGATGGTACCACCCCGTGGGAGGAATTACAGGTACAGGAGGTGAAACAATAATATGAACCAACTGGTGTCAAAGAAAAATTTTATACTTGCAGGTTTTATTATCATTAAATTCCTGCTGCAGTACCAACTCATTGATTCCGCTTACGATTTGCACCGTGACGAATACCTCCATCTTGACCAGGCCCGCCACCTGGCATGGGGTTATGCATCAGTGCCACCGGTTACTTCGTGGATCTCATATGTCATTGCTTTGCTGGGTAACAGCGTTTTTTGGATAAAATTTTTTCCTGCACTCTTTGGCGCCTTAACCATCGTGGTGGTATGGAAAACCATTGAGGTTTTAAAAGGAAATGTATTTGCACTGGTACTTGGTGCAGTAGCAGTAATGCTTTCTTCTATATTGCGCATCAATATCCTTTACCAGCCCAACTCACTGGATATACTGGCGTGGAGCAGTTTTTACTTTGTGCTTATTAAATATGTGCAGTCGGAAAAAAGCAAATGGCTGTATGCCGCTGCAGTTGTTTTTGCTGTTGGTTTTTTGAATAAATACAATTTTGTTTTTTTACTTGTGGGGTTATTCCCGGCATTGCTCTTGTCGCCACAACGCAAACTGTTTGCAAAAAAAGAATTGTATTATGCAGTCATTGCGGGATTGCTGCTTATTTTGCCCAACCTGTTATGGCAGTATCATAATAAATTTCCCGTATGGCATCATTTGGATGAACTGGCGAGGAGGCAGTTGGTAAATATTCAAAGGGCTGATTTTATTAAAGAGCAGTTCCTCTTTTTCCTGGGGGCATTGTTTATTATCATTGCTGCTTTTGTGTCATTGATAATTGACAAGTCCTTTAAGCCTTACCGCTTTTTTTTATGGGCCTTTATTTTTACGCTAACGGTTTATATTTATTTAAAGGCAAAAGGATATTATGCTATCGGGCTATACCCTGTATTTATTGCTTTTGGTGCGGTATACCTTTCCCGGCTTTTTCAAAATGGCTGGAAACGCTGGTTACAACCCGTTGCACTTGCTGTTCCGGTTTTACTTTTTATCCCTTTTTACCGCATCGGTTTTCCCAATAAAAGTCCGCAGGCTATACAGCAGCACGCAGCGTCTTATATAAAAATGGGACTGCTGCGGTGGGAAGATGGTAAAGACCATGAACTGCCGCAGGATTTTGCGGATATGCTGGGCTGGAAAGAGCTGGCGCAAATTACCGACAGTGCATGGGCCACATTACCAACTAATGAATACACAATGGTTTTATGCGATAATTACGGCCAGGCAGGCGCTGTTAATTATTATTCGAAAAATAAAAACATACAGGCATTATCATTTAATGCGGATTATTTAAACTGGTTTAAACTTGACCGGAAAATAATAAACATGATTGTGATAAAAGAACCCGGCGATACCATTGAAGCAGGAGCCACCCAGCTATTTGAAAGTACCTATACATTTGGACACATTAAAAATTCTTTTGCCAGGGAATACGGTGCCGGCGTATATATTTTAAAGCATGCAAGGTCAGATGTTAACGCCATCATTGAACAGGAAATTAAAAAACGAAAAAGCAGTACAACTGGTTTTTGATACACTGCAACCCTGCGGCTTAGCGTAAAACCGTTTACATTTGTGTTTTATGATGCCTGAAATAAGAACCGTAAAAGTTACACGCTATGTTACCCCGTTGCGGGAGGGCGGCTCTTTGCCTGCCATTGCAGAGGCAGATGATGGATTTTTGTACGTACTTAAATTCCGTGGGGCAGGGCAGGGAGTAAAAGCATTGGTGGCAGAAATTATCGGGGGCGAACTGGCAAGGGCAGCCGGCTTAAAAGTGCCTGAAATTGTTTTTGCTGAACTGGATGCCGCTTTTGGGCGTACAGAGCCTGATGAAGAGATACAGGACCTGTTAAAAGCAAGTGTGGGCACCAACCTGGCCTTGCATTACCTAACGGGCGCCATCAGCTTTGATCCCGTGGTGACCCAAACAGAACCCTTGCTGGCATCAAAAATTGTGTGGCTGGATGCCCTGTTGATGAATGTGGACCGTACCATCCGTAACACCAATATGCTGGTTTGGCAAAAAGAATTGTGGCTCATTGACCATGGTGCGGCGCTCTATTTCCATCACTCCTGGAATGATCCACAAGAACAGGCACTGCGGCCATTTACGAATATTAAAGATCATGTTTTACTGCCTGTTGCCACCCGGATGGAAGAAGCTGATGCATGGATGAAGCAAACTATAACAGAAGGCATTGTTGATGCTGTTGTACAGGCCATACCCGGTGTTTTCCTGCAATGGGATACATCCATTGGGGCTGATAGTATACGGAAAGGGTATCATGATTTTATCATGACCCGCCTGACACATGCTGATCAATTTGTAAAAGAAATTATTGATGCCAGAGCAACGCTTATATGAATATGCAGTGATACGGCTGGTGCCAAGGGTGGAGCGTGAAGAGTTCCTCAACCTCGGTATTATCTTTTTTTGTAAGCAAACAGGTTTTTTGCAATGCCGCTACCAGGTTAATGAAGAACGTATCCGTGCTTTTTGCAACGACATTGATATTGATACGCTGAAAGAAAACCTGCATTCTTTTGAGCAGGTTGCCGCCGCTGCAGCAGGCGGTGGCGCTTTAGCAAGGCTGGATGCACCCTCCCGTTTTAGATGGCTCACCGCTGTACGGAGCACTATTTTACAAACTTCCCGGGTGCATCCCGGTTTATGTACAGATGAAGCGGTAACGATGAACCGTTTATTTGAAGAGCTGGTGTTGTATTGATCTTTATATTTTACAGGCGGAGCATTTAATACTCAAATGAAATTCACTTTTTGCATTGCCTGTCCACTTCACGCCAATCGTCGTATTTTTGCCCTTAACAAAAAAATCAGCAGGGCTTTATGAAATTTTTTCCAGAATCCGCTTTGGTGCAGTTAGAATTTGAGAAGGTTAAAAACTTACTGGCATTGCATTGCCGCACAGAATATGCTAAAGCAAAAGCGGGCAGCCTGCGTATCCATACCAAAATAGAATTTATACAAACCGAACTGCAGCAGGCCAACGAATATAAAGCCATTACACAAACCGGGCTGTATTTTCCCAACGACTTTGTATTACACCTGCAGAAAGAATTAAAACTGCTGGGCATACCCGGAGCTGTATTAACGGGCGAACATTTTTTGCATATTAAAAAACTGGCGGAGAACACGGCTAATATTTTCCGCTGGTTTGATAATGAAAGAAGGGTGGGCTACCCGGCTTTGTCAAAAGTGATAGACAATACTTATTACGAGAAAACAATAATAGAACTGATTGATGAGATTTTGGACGAGACAGGCAATGTAAAAGACAATGCCAGCGAAGAACTGGAGCGGATACGCACCAGTCTTTTCAGGAAGCGCAGTGAATTGCGGCGGGTATTTGAAAAAATAGTGAGCAAATTAAATAAGCAGGGTTACCTGGCCGATATAGAAGAAAGTTTTATGAATGGCCGCCGCGTACTGGCTGTATTTGCAGAACAAAAGCGCATGATAAAAGGGATATTGCACGGCGAAAGCGACAGCCGCAAAACCACTTTTATTGAACCGGAAGAAACCACGGAACTGAACAATGACATATTTTCTTTAGAACATGAAGAGAGCAGGGAAGTGTACCGCATACTGCGGCAGCTTACACAAAAATTAAGTGTGTATGCCGGGCTTTTAAAAATGTATCATGATGTGGCGGGAGAATATGATTTTATCAGGGCCAAGGCAAAATTTGCGGCAGAATATGATGGCCATTACCCGATGGTAACCGATAAAGCGCACCTGCATTTTATCAATGCCTACCATCCATTATTGTTGTTGTATAACAGCAAAAACAACAAGCCCACCATTCCCATAAATCTTACCTTAAATGAAAAGCAGCGCATATTAGTGATCAGCGGCCCCAATGCAGGCGGCAAAACTGTTACACTGAAAACAGTGGGTTTATTACAATTGATGATGCAGAGCGGCTTGCTGGTGCCGGTGCACCCCGACAGTGAAATGGGAATTTTTAAACAACTTATGATTCACATCGGTGATACACAGAGTTTGGAATTTGAGCTGAGTACGTACTCTTCGCATTTAAAAAATATGAAGCATTTTATGGAAAATGCCAATGGCAAAACGCTATTCTTTATTGATGAACTGGGCAGCGGGAGCGACCCGAATTTAGGCGGCGCTTTTGCTGAAGTGATAATGGAAGAACTGGCACACAAACACAGTTTTGGTATTGTAACAACCCATTACCTGAACTTAAAAGTGATGGCCAATAAAGTGGCGGGCATCATTAACGGTGCTATGCAGTTTGACGAAAAACATTTACTCCCTCTCTATAAACTGATTGTGGGTAAACCGGGCAGTTCCTATACCTTTTCCATTGCAGAAAGGATTGGTCTTGAAAAAAGGCTGATTGAAAAGGCAAGAACGCTGGTGGATGAAGACCATTTTACACTGGATAAATTATTAAACCGCACCGAGCAGGACCTCCAGAAAATTGATAAAGAAAAGGGTGATCTGCAGAAACTCCTGAAGGAAAATGAGCGGCTTAAAAAAGAAATGCAGCAGGTACTGCAAAAAGAAAAGCACCAGCAGGAAATAGAGAAACTGAAGCACCAGAATAAAATAGCGGAAGAAAAATTTATTTATTTAAAGGATATGGAACGGCGGCTAAAGGCGATGGTTATTGAATGGCGTAAAGCAGATGATAAGGACAAAGTGGTGAAAATGATTCATGCATTGCTCTTTAACCAGAAAGTGAAATTTGCAGCAGAAAAGCAACAGAAAAAAAATGACGAAAAGTTTGAAGAAGTGGGAGGGGAAGTAAAAATAGGCGATAAAGTAAAGATGAAAAAGAACCGCAGCACAGGTATTGTAAAAGAATTAAAAGGCAGGAAAGCCGTATTGCAGGTAGGCGTGGTGCCCATTACAGTTGATATTAAAGATGTGGTGGTTATCAGAGATAAAATTATTGAGCAAATAGTTGAGTAAACTTTTGGCTTGAATAATTTCAAAACGTACTTTTGCCGCGGAGAGATGGCAGAGCGGTCGAATGCGGCGGTCTTGAAAACCGTTGACTGTCACAGGTCCGGGGGTTCGAATCCCTCTCTCTCCGCAAGTCCGTTTTTTAAATGTATCAAATCCCTGCAGCACTGCGCCTGCGGGGATTTTTTATGTCCTTAACAGCCCGGCTTTACTGCTGTATATTTTTTTGGCGGTAAAAATTTTAAAAGTATCTATATTTGAAGCTGATTGATTTGCTGCTACACATGAATACCAGGAAATTTTTAGATGCCCATGCCATATCTGAATTACAGCACCGTATTGCTGATTTTGATGACGTGGTTGCTTATAAAAGGCTTTTCTTCCATTTTTTTCTTCCCCTTAAAAGTTTTTCTGCTGCCATACTTAAGTCTAATGAGCTGGCTGAAGAAGTGGTTTCGGATATTTTTATGGAAATATGGGTACGCCGCAAGCAATTGCCCCAGATTGACAACCTGAACATGTACCTCTATATCAGTGTGCGCAACGCTTCTTTGCGTAAGCTGCAGCAGACCAAAAAAACAAGTACCCTTTCTTTGAATGATATGCATGTGGACTTTGCAAGTGCCGACCCGGATGCAGAGACCAACCTGGTGACCAACGAACTGGCGCAAAAAATTGCTGCTGCTATAGAACAGTTGCCCCAGCAGTGCAAAATCATTTTTAAACTGGCAAAAGAGGATAAGCTTAAATACAAAGAAATTGCACAATTACTTAATATAAGCGTTAAAACTATCGATAACCAGTTATCCATCGCCCTTAAAAAGATAGCTTCCGTATTGCAGGTCCCTTCAAAATCAAACACTTCCTTATAATTTTTTTACCCCGTTTAGGGGATTGTTACTTTTTTTGACTCCTATAAGTACACAGCTATGAGTAAAGACAGAATTTGGACACTATTGTCCCGTAAACTATCGGGAGAAGCTACAGGTGCAGAGTTGCATGAACTGGATGAGATTTTAAACAATCAGCCGGATGCAGCTATTCCTGTACACCTGATCAGCGAACACTGGAATATTGCACCGGAAGCTGATGAAGAATTCCTGGAAGCCACTTATCACCTGCATACCCAGCGGCTGATGCAGGAAGGGTATGACCTGGAACTGAACCGCCAGGAAACCGGCTCTTTAAACCTAGAAACCACCCCCCGTTTTACAAAAAAGAATAAACTTTTTGCGCTGGGTGCAATGGCAGTTCTGGTGGCAGCCGTCTTTTTCTTCACATTCTTTAATAATACTGCAAGCCCTGCTGTTGCCAAAGCAGCCCAAAGCGAGGTGAGTACCAAAAATGGTTCCCGCTCTAAAATCACCCTGCCTGATGGTACTTCAGTATGGCTGAACAGCGATAGTAAACTTGTTTATGATAACGAAAATTTTGGAAGCAGTATAAGAGAAGTTTCTTTAACCGGCGAAGCTTATTTCGACGTAATAAAAAATCCTGCCAAGCCCTTTATTATTCATGCTGCTAAAATGGATATCAGGGTATTGGGAACTGCTTTCAACGTAAAAAGTTATCCTGGCGATAAGACCACAGAAACCAGCCTGATCCGCGGCAGCGTGGAAGTGACACTAAAGGACAGGCCCGAAAAAATCATCATGAAGCCCAATGAAAAGCTGATCATTAATAATGATGATTATAAACCGGTTACTAAAGAAACCATATCAAGGATAAAGCAGCAGGCTGCCATAATTCAAAAAAGCCGCCCAATTATTGAGCTTGGACATCTTACGCTGTTTCCAAAAGATAATTCCATAGTGGAAACAGGTTGGGTGGAAAACAGGTTGGTCTTCAGTAATGAAACACTGGAAGAAATTGCGGTTAAAATGGAACGCTGGTACGGTGTTACCATTGTGATTGCCAGCGAAAAACTTAAAAAAGAACAACTGACGGGAATATTTGAAAAGGAAACAGTATACCAGGCATTGAACGCACTTCAAATTACCACCCCGTTTACTTATAAAGTGGATAAAGACGTAATTACCATTTCTAAATAAAAAAAACAATGCTGCTAATGAAAAAAAAATCTTCAACTACTAGTTCATAAAGGGACTAAAAAAGGGGAAATGTTGGCGCATCTCCCCCGAAAATGTAATAAAAACAACCTGACTTTAACCAGGAATATTTAGTTTTTTCACATCAAACACACCAAAATTATGCAAAAAAGTGTACTTCAGGGCCAAAAATCCCCTTGGTCCAGGACGCTTCTAAAAACACTGCTTGTTATGAAGCTTGCCATTATCATTATTCTAACTGCAACACTCCAGGTAAATGCCACACCAACCATGGGGCAGAACATTAACCTGAAGCTGAATCAAACCGAAATTAAAAAGGTATTAAGGATGATAGAAAGCGGCGGATATTACCGTTTTCTTTACAATTCATCTTTAAAAGATCTTAAAACTAAGGTCAATTTTTCTGCTGAAAATGCACCCATCAGGGAATCGCTTAACCAGCTTTTTTCGGGCACTAATCTTACTTATAAACAACTGGATAATAACCTTATTGTAGTGCTTTCTTCAATTAAAGAAGAAAACAATGATATAAAGATTACAGGTAGAATTACAGGTGAAAACGGAGAGGCCCTTGCGGGTGTTTCCATACTTGAAAAAGGTACTAAAAACGGAACCTTTACAGACAATAACGGAACTTTTACCATCACCGTAAATAACGATGCCACACTGTTGATAAGCAGTATTGGTTACGAACCCCAGGAAGTAAAAGTGAGTGGCCGTTCTGTTGTAGATGTTAAATTGGCAGCTGCTGCTAAAAAAATTGATGAAGTAGTGGTGATTGGTTATGGCTCTGCCAGCAAAAGAGACTTAACCGGGTCTATTGTAAAAATTGCCGGTAAAGAAGTAGCCGATAAGCCTAATACCAACCCCGTAGCATCGCTCCAGGGAAAAGTTGCCGGCCTTTCAGTTGTTAATAATGGTACACCAGGCAGGGCCCCGGACATCAGGATCAGGGGTTCTGTAAGTATTGGACAGGTGCACCCGCTTTATGTTGTGGATGGTATTTTTAACGATAATATTGATTACCTGAATCCCAATGACATTGAATCCATTGAAGTATTGAAAGATCCTTCTTCACTGGCCATTTTTGGTGTTAAAGGCGCCACAGGTGTTATCGCTATCACCACTAAAAAAGCCAGGGCCGGGCAGGTGGTTATCAATTTTAATACTGCTTACGGTACTAAAAAATTAGTTGACAAAATTAAGATGGCCAATGCCGACGAATTCAAACTGCTTTTTGCAGAAGAGAATGCAAACAATGGTGTTGCCACTCCTGATTACTCTGCGCTTACTGCCAATACAGACTGGATTGATGCGGTAACCCGGACAGGAAAATTCAATACCAATAACTTAAGTATATCAGGGAGTACTGACAAAAATAAATTCACTTTTGGATTGGGATATTTAACCGATGAAGGCATTATCAAGCACGAGAAACTGGAGAAGATGCTGTTGTCATTCAGCGATGAATTTAAGATCAACAAGGCAATCAGGATGGGTATTAACCTTAACCTTTCAAGGCAGAAAAACCCGTTTGATGAAACCAGTATATTAGATGCTGCGAGAAAAGTAATGCCGCAGATTTCTGCTGATACAAAAAATTTCCGCGTTGCTAATCCTTATGGCGGTGACAGTATCAATGCAAATATTTATTCAGGCCTTAATGTGGCATTGCAAAGCTCCGGTGTGGTTAATCCGCTGCTGGAACTGGAAAATAACTGGAATAAATTTTTAAGCCTGGAAAACAGAAGCGTGGGCAGTGTTTTTGGAGAAGTTAGTTTCCTCCGGAATTTTACTTTTAAATCTACTTTTTATGCGGATGTAAGTAATGTAAATGCACGCCAGTATTCACCGCTTTATTATGCTTATAATCCTATGACCAATGTTCCCTACCTGTACAATTCAAAAACCCAGGTTACGGAAAATGATAATACCTGGAGGAAATTCCAGCAGGATCATGTATTGACTTTCAGGAAAACTTATGGCGATCACAATATTAATGCTACTGCAGGTTTTACCACCTACTACTTTGGTAATTTTAACAGGTCTGCTACTGCCAAACCATATACCAGTGGTAACGCATTACCCATTCCTGATGATAAAAGGTTCTGGTACATCAGTACACAGTTCAACGACCCAGCCACTACACTGGCCAGTTCCAGCCAGAATGAATACTCAACCGTTTCTGCTTTGGCAAGGGTGCTGTATAATTACAAAGGCAAATATTATTTTAATGCTTCTTTCCGTGATGATGCTTCTTCACAGATTCCAACAGCAAACAGGCACCAGAAATTCTGGGCATTGGGTGGCGCATGGGAGTTAACCAAAGAAGCATTCATGCAAAATATCAGTGTGATCAACTTCCTTAAATTAAAAGGTTCAATAGGTGTTTTAGGAAATCAATCCGCTTCTTACCTGGATGGTACTCCTATTAACTATCCTTTTTATCCAAGGTTGAATTCAGGTGCTTCTGCTGTGTTTGGTACCACTGCATACGGTGCTGCTTCAAAACAATATGAGCCTAATCCAAACCTGAGATGGGAAACAGTAAATGCACAGGAAGTGGGAGTGGAACTGAACGCATTTAAAAACAGGCTGCATTTTGAAGCCACCTATTTTAATAAAACAACAAAAGACCTGATGACCTATGTTGACAGGAGTACACAGGGTTTAAAAAATATTTTAGAGAACGGGGGCAGTATCAGGAACTGGGGTGAAGAATTTTCTGCCACCTGGTCACAAACATTGAACAGGGATCTTTCTGTAAATGTAGGCGGTAATATCACTTTCCTTAAGAATGAAGTGGTAAGCTTAAATGAAAATTTACCTGCAGGATTTTTGTCAAGGGCATTCCAGAATAATGGCAGCGCCGAAAGCCGTTCCATGCCAGGTATGCCAATCGGCTCTTTCTATGGTTACGTTGTAGAAGGTTTATACCAGAGTTATGCCGACATATTAAAATCACCTGTTGCTTCAGCAGTGGGTGCTTACGGTCCTGGCGATTTTAAATTTAAAGATATCAATGGTGACGGAAAAATTACCGCCGACGACAGAACAGTGATAGGCAACCCTACGCCGAAATTTACGTATGGTACATATGTAAATGTTATTTATAAAAACTTCAATCTTGGTTTGGATATGGGTGGTGTTTACGGAAACCAGGTGTTCCGCACATGGGGTTCACTCGAATCTCCTTTCCAGAGGGTAAATTATCCCGAAGAAAAAATGAACAGGTGGCATGGAGAAGGCACTTCAAACTGGACACCGATCATCAGTCAGGGACACAGGTTCAACTACAATGGGTCTACCTATAATATTGAAGACGGAAGTTATTTCAGGCTCAGGAATATCCAGCTAGGATACAATTTCAGCCAGAAGCTGATTGCAAAAGCCAAATTAAAAGGCGTAAGGGCATACCTGAATGTACAAAATCCAAAGACCTGGAAGAATAACTTAGGTTATACAGCTGAATTTGGTGGAGATGCCACAGCATTTGGATATGACAACGCCGGTGGTGCAATTCCTGTAGTAACAACATTCGGCTTAAACGTAACTTTTTAAAAAAATAAAATTTAGCAATATGAAAAGAAATAAAATTTTATTCTGGAGTATGCTCCTGATGCTCCCGGTCCTGGCTTCTGTTGTAGGATGTAAAAAATTCCTTGACAGAAAACCATTGACCGCTACTTTAGATGATTTGAACCAGGGTGTTTTAGAAGCCCAGAGTTTTGGCCTGTATAATACATTGAGGTCTTATGCAGGGTTTGCAACATTACCATGGCTCGATTTCCACAGCATCCGTGATGATGATGCACAAAAGGGCAGCAGTACAACTGATGGCGCAGAGATCAATACAGAGTTTGAAACCTTTCAATACAGTAAAGATGACTGGGCACCCAATACTTACTGGAACGATCATTATGCTATGATCAACCAGGCTAACCAGGAACTGTATTATGCCGATTCTTTAAAACTTACCGATCCTGCTTCTTTAAGAAATGTTGGTGAAGCACGGTTTTTCAGGGCTTATGCATTCTTTAATTTGGTAAGAACCTATGGCCAGGTACCATTAATAAATTTCTATTACACCAAAGCCACAGATGGTATTAAACCCAAATCCCCTGAAGCTGCTATATATGCACAGATTGATGCGGACCTTCAGATAGCCGTACAAAACCTGCCCCTTAACTGGGTGGTTGGTGGTACTAATATTTATCCCGGCCGCTTAACAAAAGGCGCAGCCAATACTTTATGGGCACAAACCTATTTGTTCCGTCAAAACTGGGCAAGGGTATCGCAATTGTGTAACGAGGTTATTGCATCAGGCCAGTATTCTTTAGCTACAAATTTTACCGATATCTGGAAAGATGGTTTGAATGGTGCCGGTAAGAACGGTCCTGAATCCATTTTTGAAACACAATGTAACGTGGGCCAGAACGGCTCTCCTAATAATGGGGTGCAATGGGGAACCAGCCAGAATGTACGCCAGGGTGGTGCCACCAATGTATGGAATTTAGGATGGGGCTGGAATACACCTACACAAAAATTAGAAACAGCATGGGACAATACAGATCCACGCAAGCGTCAGACTATTTTATACTCCGGGCAGTTTGATGGTGGCGCGGCACAGGGTGGGTATGGTGCAACCTTGCCTCCATATGCGCCTGGTAGTGGCTTAGACCAACCTTACTGGAATAAAAAAGTATACTCTGACCCACAGATGCGTAACTATACCGGCCAGGTACTGGGCAGTGGTGGTGCCGACTGGATCAACCACAGGATATTGCGTTATGCTGATGTAATATTAATGCTGGCAGAAGCCAGTAATGAATTAGGAAATGGTGCAGTTGCAGAAGCTAACCTTGAATTAATAAGGAAAAGAGCAAGTGGTAATTTACCTGCAACACGTACTGTTGTTCCTAAAATCACATTTGTAAACCAGGCACAGATGCGCCAGGCCATTAAAGATGAACGCCGCTGGGAATTTGCAATGGAAGGTTACCGGTTTTATGATTTAGTACGCTGGGGCGATGCCATTACAGAATTAGGGCCGCTGGGTTATACTGCACGTTGTAACTATTATCCCATCCCGCAAAAAGCGATTGCTTTATCAGGAGGTGTTTTAGTACAAAACCCATTATGGTAATTAAAACTTCCCTTACCTGTTGTTAAGCAGGTAAGGGTTTTAATAAATCATTTTATAAATAAAAATTCAATCATGAACATCAATAAAAAAATTATCAAAAGCGCTCTTTTTTTACTCGTGCTTTTTGTTGCAGCCAGCAGTTGCAAAAAATTAAAGCGCCCGGCACTGGGAGATTATCCCAAAGATGCCAACCCCCCGGGAGGGCCATTAAAATTCTATGCTGCTTTTGACGGCACTTCAACCAACCCGTTAATGAATGCGGTGGATAGTATCAGGGCAAATTTTCCTGCAGATAATCCATTGGTATCTGTAACAGGGATAAGCGGAAAAGGTATACAGGGTAATGGTACCAAAGCCATCAAATATCCATCTGCAAATGATTTTAAAGGTGCCACCAGCTGTACCATTTCTATGTGGTTCAACAATACCGTTAATGCCAACACCGAATTGTTGTTTTCCCTGGCCGATAAAGACCTGTGGCATGAAAGTGCGGCGTTTTTATTGGTAGAGCATGCCACACCCACCAAATGCCAGCTTAAGTTTGCTTTAATGGATCATTGGGTGGAATATATCGACAATTTCAATAAGCCTTTGTTTGATGGTAACTGGCACCACCTGGCATTTACATATGATGAAACTTCATCCACAGTAAAAGTATATTACGACGGTACTGAAGTGCCTTTGCCAGCAAATGCAGCATCAAACTTTGCCGGATTGGGTAAACTGAATTTAGCAAATGCCACTAACCTTGTTTTAGGCGGATGGAATAAGCACGCAGGTCTTTCCGGGCCAACAGACAGCTGGATCGGCGGCTTTACCGGCAAAATGGACCAGTTCCGTTTATATGGTAAAGTATTGTCTGCTTCAGAAATACAGGCCTTATACGCAAGTAAACTATAAGTTTTTCATATAGCAGGCAGCAATAACCTAAGGGGCTGACAAAAATTTTGTTCAGCCCTTTTAGGTTTTATAATTCTCAGGCAGGATGTGTACCTGGTCTTTAATTATACAAGATGAGAAATATCAATAAATACCGTTCTTCTGTAATCATACTCCTCATTCTTTTTCTGAGCATCCTTATTTTCAGCAAATGCATTAACAGCAACGACACTAAAAAAATCAGTACAGCAAAATATACCTATGCTGATTTTGCAGGCTCAGCATCCTGCGGCGGCTGCCATAAAAGTATTTACGATTCGCATATTCATACGGCCCACTTTCATACATCAGAACCCGCAACAGCAAAAAGCATCATGGGAAGTTTTGATGCCGGTAAAAATACATTCCGGTTCAGTTCAGGCGGTATTGTGGAGATGCGCAAAGAAGGAGATGCTTTTTACCAGGTGGGGTATATGAATGGTGCCGAAGCAAAAAAACAACGCTTTGATATTACAGTAGGCTCGGGCACAAAGGGGCAGAGTTATTTAACATGGGCAGATTCCAACCTGCTGCAGATGCCCATCACTTATTTTACCCCGGCAGACAAGTGGAGCAACAGCCCGGGCTATCCCGACAGGATGGCTTTTGGCAGGCCCATTACTTCACGCTGCCTGGAATGCCATATTACTTATGCCGAAAAAATGTCCGAACCCTTTGCTGAACCTGTGGCCCTGGATAAGAACCGGCTGATGCTTGGAGTGGATTGCGAAAGATGTCATGGCCCCGGTGCAAAGCACGTGGCATTTCAAACACAAAATCCCAATGAAAAAACAGCCCGGTTCATCATTAACCCTGCTTCATTTTCACGGCAGCAAAGCCTGGATATGTGCGCTTTTTGCCATGGAGGCCGGTTAAAAAAAACAAAACCATCATTTGAATTTACAGCAGGTGATAAGCTTTGGGATTATTTTGTAATGGATACCGCAGCTAAAGATGCCAATACCATCGACGTGCATGGCAACCAGTATGGTTTACTGGCAGCCAGTAAATGTTTTAAAAACAGCAAAATACTTACCTGCGTTACCTGTCATAACACACATGAAAATGAAAAAGGCAAAACCGCCCTGTTCTCCCAGCGCTGCGCCACCTGCCATAACGATAAACATGATGGCGCTGTTTTGTGTAAAATGACCAAAACCATCGGGCCGCAGATCAGTAAAAACTGTACCGGTTGCCATATGCCGGAAGAACCGTCAATGGCCATAGCGGTTTTGTTACAGGATGATGTGATACCCACCCGTGCCTCCATGCATACGCACCTGATAAAACCCTATCCCGAAGAAACACAAAAAATTTTAGCTTTTCTTAAAAAGAACTGATCATGCAGCTTAATAAAAATATTTTTTTCTCACTGCTTTTTTTTGCTGTGATACTGTTATCATGTAAAACCAAAAAGCCGGCTTTATTTACCAGTCTTTCCCCTGCAGACACACATATCAGCTTTGCCAATAAGCTGGAAAATAAAAAAATGTTCAATATTTTATATTACCTGTATTATTATAATGGTGGCGGAGTTTCCACCGGCGATATCAATAACGATGGACTGCCCGACATTTATTTTACCGCCAACAGTAAGGGCAACAATAAACTCTATTTAAATAAAGGCAATCTCCAGTTTGAAGACATAACAGAAAAAGCCGGTGTAAAAGGAATTTCCGACTGGTGCACCGGTTCCACCATGGCAGATATAAACAACGATGGGTTCCTGGATATTTATGTATCCACCGTAAGCAATAAATATGGTTTAACCGGGCACAACGAACTTTACATCAATAACGGTAACGGCACTTTTACTGAAAAAAGCGCCGATTACGGGTTAAATACTTCCTGCTTTACCACGCAGGCTGCATTTTTTGATTATGACGGCGATGGTGATATGGATTGTTATATTTTAAACCAGTCGCACCACCCGCACGCCAATGTTGTGGACACCGGTAACCGTAAAGGATATGATACCTTATCGGGCGACAGGTTGTACCGCAATGATATTAAAACAACAGGAAAATTTACAGAGGTATCCAAAGCCGCCGGAATTTACCAGAGTAATTTGGGCTATGGGCTGGGGTTAGCCATTGCAGATATTAATAATGATGGCTGGGATGACATTTATATAGGGAACGACTTTCATGAAAATGATTATTATTATGTGAACCAGCACAACGGTACTTTTAAAGAAGAGGGGGCCAAACATTTTGGCCACTACAGCCGCTTCAGTATGGGTAACGATGTGGCAGATTATAATAATGACGGGCAGCTGGATATTGTAACTGTGGATATGTTGCCCAAAGACGAAAAAGTATTAAAGACCTATGGCAGTGACGAAAACCCTGATGCCTATAAAGTAAAACTGGAAATTAACGGCTACCAGTATCAATACTCTAAAAACTGCCTGCAGCGCAATAACGGTAACGGCGTAAGCTTCAGCGAAACCGCTTTGATGAGTGGTGTTGCTGCCACCGACTGGAGCTGGTGCCCGCTCTTTGCAGATTTTGATAATGACGGCAATAAAGACCTCTTCATCTCCAGTGGTATTGTAAAAAGGCCTGTGGATATGGATTATATCCGTTTTGTTTCCGACCTGCAGGTAAAGAAAGGTATGAATGCCACTGATAAATTTGATGATGAAGCCATTACTGCCATGCCCGATGGAAGCTCTCATCCCTTTTTATTTAAAGGCGATGGTATACTGGCATTTAAAGACAACAGCGATGAATGGGGTACCAGCGATATGAAGGGCTATTATAACGGCGCTGCTTATGCCGACCTGGATAATGATGGCGACCTGGACCTGGTGATCAACAGTTTAAATGCGCCTGCAGTGGTACTCAAAAATAATTCAGCAGTGAATAATTATATAGCTGTTTCTTTCAGGGGCGACAGCAGCAACAGCTTTGGTACCGGTTGCAAAACCTGGGTGTATCAAAAAGATAAAATGCAGTACCAGCAGCTGATGTTTACCCGCGGTTTTGAATCTTCATCCGATACACGCCTTCATTTTGGCCTGGCTGCCGATTCTTTAATAGACAGTATGCTGATCGTTTGGCCCGACCAGAAATATCAGCTGATAAAAAATGTAAAAGGAAACAGGCAGTTTGTTGCCAGTAAAAAAGATGCTGCCGGCATTTTTAATTACAACGATTTTTTTAAACCCTTAAAGCCGGCTTTGACTGATGTCACCAGTACTGTCGGCATCAACTGGCAACATAAGGAAAACGATTTTGTTGATTTTAATGTACAATACCTCATACCGCATAAAGAAAGTACCCGCGGGCCTAAAATTGCTGTGGGCGATGTTAATGGTGACGGGCTGGATGATTTTTATGTTTGTGGTGCCCTGGGGCAGCCAGGAGCATTAATGGTGCAGCAGGCTAACGGAACTTTTACCGAACAGGATAAAGAATTATTCCAGCAGGATTTTGGAATGGAAGGAGTGGATGCCGTTTTCTTTGATGCCAACGGAGACGGTAAACTGGATCTGTGGGTGGTGGCAGGAGGCAACGAAAGTCCCAAACATGAAGACATGCTCACCGATAAACTGTATATCAACAACGGCGATGGCCATTTTACGCGTAAGGTAAAATTCATGAGCCAGCAGATGGAAATTAAATCCTGCATAACTGTTGCCGATGTTGACCATGATGGTGATATGGATGCCTTTGTAGGCACGCTCACCACCCCCCGTACCTATGGCAAGGCACAATCATCTTATCTGTTGCTTAATGATGGTAAAGCCAACTTCACCATTGCCAATACAAAAAATACTTTCTTTTATGATATGGGCATGGTAACAGCAGCCACTTTTACCGACCTGAATAATGATGGCTGGAAAGACCTGGTGGTTGCAGGTGAATTTATGCCCGTAAAAATTTACATGAACACCAATGGCAATTTTAAAGAAAGCAGCATTCCATTGTCAACAGGGCTGTGGCAAACCCTTTATGCCGTTGATATTAACAAGGATGGATTTATGGATATTCTTGCAGGTAACTGGGGGCATAATAATAAACTGTGGTCGGGTAAGAACGGACCGGTAAAACTGTATGTCAATGACTTTGACCATAATGGCAGTACCGAACAGGTATTGTGTTACACAGTGGATGGAAAAGAATATCCATTTTTAGCAAAAGATGAGCTGGAACGGCCATTGCCGGTTTTAAAGAAAGCTTATCTTACTTACAGTGAAGTGGCAGGAAAAACCGTGCAGTACATGTTTTATGATTTATTTAAAGATTATACTGAGCTGAAAGCAGAAACTTTGTCTACCAGTTGTTTTATCA
>Ga0209023_10002058_pt1 | contig 25889 bp, 24 predicted proteins | sample LakOneMetagenome_FD_187468 | JGI IMG/M metagenome (GOLD analysis project Ga0209023, IMG submission 187468) | Freshwater and sediment microbial communities from Lake Erie, Canada (SPAdes) (version 2) | ecosystem: Environmental > Aquatic > Freshwater > Lentic | place: Lake Erie, Canada... | reverse complement strand
TCCGGCCAAGGCCGACAGCGCCCTCGTGAACAAGCCGCTGACCATCGCCATCCTGTTCGTGCTCGTCTTCTATGTGACCATGGTCTACGGCCCGATCGCGGCGGCGCTGGTCGAGATGTTCCCCACCAACATCCGCTACACCTCGATGTCCCTGCCGTATCATATCGGGAACGGCTGGTTTGGCGGCTTCCTGCCCACGACGGCCTTCGCCATGGTCGCCGCGACGGGCAACATCTACTACGGCCTCTGGTATCCGGTGGTGATTGCCGTGCTGACGGCTGTCGTCGGGCTGCTGCTGGTGCGCGAGGGCAGGTCCGTCGACATCCACGACTGACGACCGTCCTCCGCTGTTTGCGCTTGATCCAGAATGAAGTTGAGCGGCGGCGCAGCCCGGGCTGACGACCCTTTTGGCCAGGGCCGGTGGCGGAGAGGGTGTCCGCCTGGATCGAACTTTCGCCCGTCGCATCCCGCAGCAATTCTTGCGGAAAAGCGCAGAAAATACAGCGCGCACCGTCGCAAGCCATTGCATCACGCTCCAACAAATCACAACATAAATGATGGGTGTGAGAATGGGTGCTGTTGATGGCGCGCAAGGCGGCTGAACTTTCACCGCTGGCCGTGAGCCGGCTGAAAGAACCGGGCCTGTATTTCGTGGGCGGTGTGGCCGGTCTCGCTCTCCAGGTCCTGCCCACCGGTGGGCGGACATGGATCCTGCGGGCCACTGTGGGTGGTCGCCGACGCGATATGGGCTTGGGCGGCTTTCCTGACGTGACGTTGGCCGGCGCCAGAGAGGCCGCTCGGGCTGCGAGGCAGCTGATCCGCACCGGCGTCGACCCGATTGAACAGGCGAAGGCAGCGAGGAAGGCCCTGCAGGCCGTCACCGCGAAAGGTCTGTCGTTCCGTGAGGCCGCCGAGGCCTTTATCGCTAGCCAGGAAGCGGCGTGGCGCAACGCCAAACACAAGGCTCAATGGACCAGCACGCTGACGGCCTACGCCTACCCGGTGATCGGGGGCTTGTCGGTTGCGGACATCGAGCTGGCGCACATCAGCAAGGTCCTTGAGCCCATCTGGACCGCCAAGACCGAGACCGCCAGCCGGCTACGGGGGCGGATCGAACAGATTCTGGATTGGGCAACAGCTCGAGGATATCGCTCGGGCTTGAACCCCGCCCGCTGGCGAGGCCATCTCGACAAGCTGTTTCCCCGGCCGTCCAAGGTCGCGAAACTCGTTCACCACCGGGCATTGCCAGTGACGGATATGGGCGGGTTTTTCGCCGACCTCCGGGAGATTGAAGGGATGGGCGCACGGGCATTGCTGTTCGTAATCCTGACGGCGACCCGGTCCGGAGAGGTGAGAGGGGCGACCTGGTCCGAGATCGACATGGCGCGGGGGATATGGACGATCCCTGCCTCGCGCATGAAGGCCGGTCGAGAACATCGGGTGCCGCTGTCTAGTCTAGCGATGTCCCCGCTCGATGACCTTCCCCGCATCGCGGGCAGCGATCTGGTCTTTCAGGCGCCGCGCGGCGGCCCGTTGTCCGACATGACGCTTTCCGCGGTCCTGCGCCGGATGAACGCGCCAGCCGTTCCGCACGGCTTCCGCTCGACGTTCCGCGACTGGGCCGCCGAATACACCGCCTACCCCAGCGAGGTGGTGGAAATGGCCTTGGCCCACACCGTCGGCAACAAGGTCGAGGCCGCATACCGTCGCGGCGACCTGTTCGAGAAGCGACGCCGGCTGGCGGGGGATTGGGCACGGTTTTGTGTCGACGGCATCGAACTTAGTGCGGAAGTTGTCGCGCTCCGAGCTGCAGGATGAGGGCTCCCGTTCACACCCATTTTCTGATCGACGCTAACGCTGCGGAAGCGACCGCCAGCGTCCAAAAGGTTCTTGAAGGCGACGTGTCTCTTCTCGTAGCTCGTGTAAATGCGGGCGCTCTCCTCAGTTTCGAAGAACGGGAGCTCATAGTTAAGTCTCTCAGGCAAGAGCCACTACGCTCAAATAGCAGGCCGCCTAAAGCCGAAACGGCGTGGCTCAAGGAGACGGTCGCCCTTTGGATTTACGTCCAGAAGCACCTGACGGGTCACAAGCAAGAAGCTCTCGTGGCTGATGCAATGGCGAAGTTCGGCAAAAGTCGCGCCTATGTGATGGCGGCTCTCAAAGAGAAGCGGCGAGATCCGCTTCGCGAAAAGATGTTTGACGGAATGGCTGCCATGGCGGCCGAGATGGCTCGGAATGGCGGGCCTGAGCAGTTGCCGATCGTGACTGTGAGAGTGCCACCTCCCCCGGGAATGTTCCCTCCCGACGACTGAAGTCCTGACTTCCCTGGACCTCCATTTGCGCGACTGACGCCAAGATCGCGGGCATGTCTCCTGCCGTCGCAATCAGGAGCACCCAATGCCTACGGCATCTTCAACTCAATCCATCGATCCAGCCACGGCAACCTTCGACGATCTGCCAGATGCCGCGCATGTCCGCCTTCCAGTCGTCGCGGCCCTGTATGCGACTTCGCAGTCGAATGTTTGGCGCTGGATCAAACGAGGCCTGGTGCCTCCGCCGCGCAAACTGGGCCCTCAGACCACAGTCTGGAATGTGGGCGAGTTGAGGAAGGCCTTGGCCAACGGAACGGAACTTCGCCCGGACCCCACTTTCAGCGCCAGTTCCAGCCACAGCTAGGTCTATCGGGCGTCGAAAGGCGCTCGTTTCCCTTTCTCCATCCGGGCGCGGTCGGGTTCAAGACAGTGGCGCGTCCGGATTCAATGCCTCTACCATGGGAACCGATCACATAGGCTGGCCAGTCCGAAAGGGTGAGGGCCGATCGGCGGGGTGACGCAACCTCGAAAGCAGCACCCAAGCGCGCCCGGCGTTACGTGGCGAGCGACCAAAGCGACGGGTTGGCTCCGCCAGTCTCGATCTCGCAAGGTCCGGACCGACCCGGTGTCCCTCAGGGAGCCGGGAAGGTTGTCCTGTGACCTTCGCTCCGGGTTTCACCACCTGTCTCCCCGCCAACAACACGACTGATCTCGCACGCACGAACGAATTCCAGAACCGTCTGCCCACACTCGAGCGAGGGGCCCGGCCCTTGTGCTGGGGGGCGATGCGGGAGGGCATGAGACAACGGCTTGGATCCGGCAGGGGTTTGAAAGCACTCCGAGATTGGCTTCGGGCCGCCAAATGGTCTTGGGAATCGTGGCCGGCAGCCGTGCAGATTAATATGCCGCGCCGGATCCATGTGACCTGCCGTCTTGGATTTGGAGCCTTGAGCACAGGCCCTGCTCATCCGTGCCAACCGCTGGCCACCCATCTCCGGTTCTGTCGACACAGGCACCTTGGCTGGGCTATGCTTCACCTGAGACATCCACATGATGTCTCGGGGCGTGGAAACCCCACGGTAAGCGGTCTGAGTGCGACCGTGACCAGCACTCCTCGACCATTCGGTCGGGGAGGCGGCAGTGTATGTCCAGGGCGCAAGCCTAAAGACTGTCGCGGTCTTCTTACCGAGGCTTTCCAACTCCCCGATCATTGGGGAGTGAGCTCGTGGGCAATCCAACTTTCTGGTCCATCCTGTTTTGGATCGGCGCGGGGCTTTTCGCCCTCTTGGCTGTGGTGGCCATCTCGCCGATGGGGCGGACCCTGCCACAGCGTGGCCAAGGCTTCATCATGTTCACACTCATTGGTCTGGTGCTAACCGGCCTGGGCTTTCTGACTTCGGCCCCGCGTGAGGCGACACCCGAAGAAGCGGCATCGGCGGAGCGCATTGTCGCGGCCGACCACCGCAAGGATCTGGTCACCCGTCTCGCCGGCTTCCCCTCTGAAGCCGAACAGACCACCGATCGTCTTGCCTCAATGAATGCTGGCACGGTCGCCGACATGGAGGGCGCCGTCGATGCTGTGCGCTTCTTCCAACGGGCCGGCCACAGCATCATGATCGTCGAGAATGCCGCGACGTCGGGCGAGGCGCCGGTGTCGGCCGAAGTTCTTGCGGCAAAGGATCGCCAGAAGGTCGCTTTGGTCAGAAAGCAGCGAGCCCTGTTTCCCGAAATCCGGAGAACCTACGCGGCCTATATGTCGGACGCCGTTTTGGGCGCGGCCGCGAACTTCAGGGCTGTCGGTCCGGGGGGGCAAAACACTGCGCGGCGCGTCACCCAGTTTTACGTCGCGCGATGTCGTTTCCGACGCCCACCATGCCCTGATGGTTCAGGCGACGCAGTTTCGTTTCGCGAAGGCCGAGTACGTCTATTCCGGCACGGGAGCCAGCTACGTCATGACGGTCAATGGGGATGCCGACGGAGACATCGGCTAGCACGCTGAAGGATGAGGCAGAACCGAACCTTCGGAGCCGTCACGGACCAGGTGAGGCATCAGCTTTTCTTCACATCCGCCAGATCACTGTCGTCATACCAAACTCCATAGAAATTGGAGGCCAAGTCATGTTTTGCGGCCTTGCTGCGATTGCAGGGGCCGCAGAGAAGCTGAAGGTTCGTCACGTCGTTAATGCCCCCCTCGGCCAGCGGGACAATATGGTCGTAGGCGAGCTCGGCAAGCGGTGAGAGAAGGCCTCCCAGATCTCGATGGCAGAAGCAACAACGACCGCGATCACGGTAGAAAACTGCTCGTTTGGCCCAAGCGGGGATGCTGGTTCGCCGAGCTCTTCCGCGCGTGGTCAGAAACCGCCCGTAGTCCACTTCGACGTAATCGGGTTCAGGTGGGTCGGCATCTAGCAGATCCTGAGCGATCAAAAGGTTCAGATCCCGGAGAACCGTTCGGTTGGCGAAAAGTATCGAAAACACGTCCCGTGTAAGATGGTCGATCAGACGCTCGTACTCCTCGCTCATACGGAGTTCCTGAAACCAGTAGTAGGCGGCGTCGGCACTGAGCTCTTCCTGCTGGCGACTCCAGTCGGTGAAGGGATCAAACACGATGCCGTGCGCGCGAAACGCGCGCTCTACCCATAGTTCGCCGGTGGTTTCGCGGGAAAGTTTGGCCATCATCCGCTGGCTTTCGATCTTTGCTTTGTCCGGTGGTTCGTAACCATCGACGTCGGCTTCCCAGAATAGCGCATCGATCATAAAGGCGGCGAACCGGTGCAGGGCGCTCTTACGAGGAAAAGGTGGGAGAAAAGAATAAACTTCCTGCCCATCGCAAAAGGCCTCCAAGCCGCCCGCCATATATTCGAGAGGATCGCTCAGGACGTTGGAGATAATATCAGAAAAATGGTAAGCGCCGACGAAGTTGGTCTGCCTAAGTCCATCGATCATAACTCACTCCCAATGATGCAAGGGCCCGTGATAACTGAGCGGCGTTCGTCAAATTATCTCGTTCGGAAAGCTGGAATCGGGGGCACCGGCTAGCCGGATCCTGAAGCGATCATCAGCTCTGAAAGATTATCATCCATCGCGGTCCAAACTTCCCAATGCAAACGGTGTGAAGCGCGCCACTTGGTCGTGGGGCAAAAAAGGGAGCCCCTTGACTTTCTTGGCGTCCTGCCATGGCACTTTAGTCGTCTGCCGGTTGCAATCGTCGTGGTCTGTCCTTAACCAAGGAGCACGATTCGAGTAGGCGGAGGGCGGATGTACGCTGGAAACAGCCTTGCGCCATCAACTGGCTCGCCCAGTCAGGATAGCTGCGTCCCAGTCCCGGCCAGTCCTGCTAGTCCCATTTCTGTTGTCGGCGTGGACCTGTTCGCGGGAGCTGGCGGTTTCTCTGCCGGAGCGGTGGGTGCGGGAATCTGTATTGGCGGTGCGATCGAGTTCAACAAGCATGCCGCCTCAACCTATCGCGCTAATATCAAACGCCTGGACGGAGCCGCCGTTGAGGTCATCGACGACGACATTCGCACTGTCAGCCCTTCTACCGCGCTGGAGCGCTGGAAGCTGAAAGCAGGCGAGTGCGATCTCATAATCGGTGGGCCGCCTTGCCAAGGGTTCTCAACCCATCGCATCAAGGATGCCGGTGTCGGGGATACCCGCAATGAGCTCCTCGCCCGGTACTTTGAGTACGTGGACGAACTGCGGCCCCGTGTTTTTCTGGTTGAGAATGTGCCGGGTCTCACTTGGGCCCGCCACAGCGATTTCCTTCAGGGATTTTTGGACCTTGCCGAAGCGGCGGACTACGAAGTCGCGAAACCAGTCGTTCTTAATGCCGCTGACTACGGCGTCCCTCAGTCCCGAAAACGCGTCTTCATCCTCGGAATTGACCGACGTCGCCCTTTAGACGTGCCGTGGCCACCTGCCCCGACCCACTACGCGCCGTCAGTCCCCGAAGCAGCCCGCGGAACGCGGACGCCGTGGCGCGGCTGCGCTCATGCCTTTGATCCAGCTGAGGAGGGCGATGTGCTGGACATCCACATGAAATCCGGGCCGGACCTCGTTGCCGTATTCAAATCGACGCCTCTCAACGGCGGAAGCCGTTCTCAGTCGAGTCGAGTTCTCGCCTGTCACGCGGACCACACCGGTCACAAGGACGTCTACGGCCGCATCAACCCCGCCAAGCCGGCACCGACCATGACGACGGCATGCATCAACCCATCCAAGGGGCGGTTCGTACATCCGACCGAGCATCACGGCATTACTCCACGCCAAGCCGCCCGCATCCAGACCTTCCCGGAGCGATACACCTTTGTCGGGGGGTTGATGGCCGCCGGGCAGCAGATCGGAAATGCCGTACCCGTCGACCTAGCGACTATACTGCTGAAACCGATCGAGGCCGCAATCAGGGCAGCCAAGCTCCGGGATAGCGCTGGCGGGTGAGGCTCACACCTAGTCCGACGCGGCGACGGGTTCAGCCGGCGGCGCGGGCTCAGTAACTGGGTCGGACTTGGCCTCATCCGTTTCGGGCATCGGAAGCCAAGTCATGCCGATCCTAGCCTTCTGCTGGCCGGCATCCATCAGCATCCGGTTCGAATAGTTTGGTCTAAGCTGCGCGACGACTTTGAACTCCGCTGCCTGCAGAGTCGGAACCCCGCCGATCATCCGGACGATGTGTCCGGAAAATTTGTCGTCCTTGTAGAGGCCGTTGTCGCTGACGAAGAGGACTTCAAGGCTGGCCTGACGTGTGTGCTCATCGACAAACTCGTACACCCGCCTGCGATTATTGACCGTCAGATAGAGGTGGCGTCCTTGGGTCGCCTGTTGAAGCGAGCGGACGACCTCATCCGTCTCAGCGGGGCGCAGCCTAGTCGCATAGACCGCCTTCATTGGGGAGAGTTGAAGGTCCCATCCTCGGGCATTCTGATCCGGCACAAGATCGCAGCTCGGCGTCGTGCAAACCAGCAGAGGTTTGTCGCCGCCACCAGCTCCGGTGCTGACGCTGAAGACGAGCCCCGTGGTCAGCCGCCCCCGCTTCGGTGGCTTGTCCGAACAAAGAAACTCGTTGGCGGCGTGGTAGATCTCGTGATCCGCTGTCGCGTCTTTTACGCGTGACCACGCACGCGCCAGAGCGAGGGGGGGCTCTCCCTCATCAGCCTTGAAGAGCTTCTCACCGAACTGTCCGACGGTCTGCTGAAGTTCCGCAGAAAGACGGTGAAACAGATTGCCGTAAAGCTCGCCGAGGCGTCGGCCACGCTGCTCGGGTGCCGTACTGAGGACGTCAAGAATCCAGCCGGCCTGCATCAAGTCGCTGTCGAGCACCTTCTGATCGTATTTCGAGCCAGCCTTCTCCATGGCGCTCCGGGCATGTACCAGCATCACCTGAAGGGGCGACGGCTTCCAAGACGACAGGGCCTCGCACAAGCGATCAACGATTTGGTCCGGATCATCATCCTTGCTCACAACGGCGACGAAGACGTTGTCGCCGCTGACCCATGGGACATCCCCGTCGATGCAAGCGCCGATGACCACGCCCGATGGCCGGTTCGCGATCACTGGGCCGGACATGCGTTGAGCGAAATGATCGGCGCACAGGGTCGTGACGATCGCGTTGGCTGCTCCGCCCGTGGCTCCACCGGCATTAAGACTATCCCGCACCGTCAGCATACTGGCTGCGGCCCGATTGCCTGTGACAAACGCCGTGAGGAGATCCTCCGACGGCACAATCTCGCCGAGGTTCATGTCATCGACCTCTTCGCGCCTAGTCTGCGCCACTTCCTCCGAGAGCAGCTTGCCACCGCCACCCAGTCCGAACGCCACGTCCAGTGCGACCGTATGAATGTCGTCGCTTGTGTACACCACGACCAGGTTGAGGTGGGGCGACGCGTTGAGCTTTTGAATCAGGCTGACCGATGCACTTGAGTCGGTCGTCCTGGCGGGATCGAGATGGAAGTCTAGGATCAGAAGATCCGACTGATGGAGACCGGCCGGGCCATCCATGGTGGAGATGCGGTTGAAATCGCCTTCAACATCACAGAGCCAGCCCCTGTCACGGCAAAAATTGAACAGGCCGGTCAGCCTGGTCTTGTCTGCGTCCTTGATCGTCGCTCCGTCGAGCAGTCTGTCGAACGACTGGAACTCGTCGTCGATCAGAAGGGCGAAGCGAATGGGGTCGATGAAGGCTTCACGCAGCAGGGCCGGTGCGACGTCAGTCATTGATGCCGTCTCTCAGTGTGATCGCGAAATTGGCTCCGGACAGGACGCGGAGCGATCCCTCCGTCTGGTACTCGATTGTGTGGCCGCCAGCGGCCAAGGTCTGACGGCAGAGATACAGTCCGACGCCGCGGCCTCGAATCCGGCGAGTGAAGAAGAGCTCGAAAAGGTTGAGGACGTCGTCCGGATCGACGCCGGGGCCGCTGTCGCTGACCACGAGCTTGCCGTCGATCGCACTGAGGAGCACAAGCTTTTCAGCAGCTTCCGACACCCAGTAGACGGCGTTGTTCACGAGGTTGATGAACACGGGGAATATCCGGGACGGGAACTCGCTGAACCGCGCGGACAAAAACTCCGGTGTCGCTTCTAGTCGGATGCCGCGATCCGATAAGGCACGCTCGAAGAATGTGTGAACGTAGCCGTAGACGTCCTCACCGGAGATCGTCCGTTTCGCATCCCCGTCGGCGATTTGCATCTGAGACAGGAACCGCAGCCGCTCGACCAGCTCCCTCCGCGCTTCATCGGCGTCCCGGAAGGCGGTCGTCGATCTCGCATTTTCTGGCAGAGCCCCCATGGCCCGGTCCAGACGGCGGTTCAGGGTGTTGAGTTCGTGGGTCAGAATTTCGACGCTGATGCCAACTTGGGCAAGCGCCTGGACGCGGCTGATCTGGATCTCGAGACTGTCTTGGCGCGCGTCCGAATAGGTCAGCGCCGAGTCAAGATCGAGGCCCTCTGCAAGCTGCTGGACCGACCGAAGATAGGGATCATAGGAGGTAGCGAACCGCTCGGTCAGCTGCTCGCGCACGCTGTCCATCTGCGCAAGCGCCTGCGCGAGCGAGACCTCTCCATTCTCGATCTGAGCCAGCAGAGGCGCCGCCCGTTTATAGAACTCCTTCATGTCTTCGTCGATCTGACCGTCGACGCGCTTCTGTTCGCTGGTTAGAACGGCGAGGATTTCGCGTTTCCAGCGGCCGAGCATGTCGTGGACAGCCTTCTGGTTCCGGCCCAGTTGAGAGCGCGCCACCTCAGGATCCGGCTTGGCGTCGATCCGTTCGGCCTCGGACCGCCACATGTCGCGAACCTCATCGAGGCCCGCCGCAAAGGCCGAATACCGATCCCGATACACCCGATACTGGCGCTCGAATGAGCCGAGATTTCGGGGCTGCGGCGGCAATCTCATCCCGGTCCGGGCAGTCACCAGAGTTTCAATTGTCCCACCCAAGGCCCAGACTCTGGACGGATCCGCCGCCTCAACGGCATCTTCGACCTGACGGCGGACAGCCTCCAGTTCGATGATCGATCGATCAAGCGTCGGCGTCCGTTCCCGCACGGCGTCACGGAATGCCTTCAGCGTCCGCCCTCGCACCGCCTTTGCCTTGTCGCCCGAAACCTTGTTTTCTGCCTGAATCGCGGGGAGCAACTCATCCCGGATGTCAGACTCACTTCCGAAATACTTCTTAGCCAACTGCGTCAGCACCCCGATCATGAGCACTTGGATGGCGCGACTGGCACTGTTGTCGATGAGGCCTTCGCGACCAGCCTTGTCCCGAAGGTTGGGATTGCCAGCGCGGGTGATGGCGAGACGACCGAACATCCGCCGGCTGGACCAGAAGTTCCGTCCTGCGTTGACCGTACGTCTCTCCTCGATCTTGAAGAAGTCGTTCTCCGGCCGGCCGTAGGGCATGACCCTGAGTCCGTCGCGATAGACGTTCAGCCCCGAATGAAGTTCGGTTCGTGTTGCAACTCGGGCATGGAGATCCGCCGACAAGATCGAATTCTTGGCGTCCGGCTCATAGGCACCAATGGATAGCGCGAAGCCGCCCACCCGATCACGAGTACCGACCGGAGGTGCCTGGGATGGGATGATCTCAACAGGCCCCAAGTCCTTGCCGAAGGCTCGGACCGTTCCGCTGAAGACGCCCTGTTCGTCAAATCGACCGTCAACGAAGTGATCCAGACTTTTGAGGAACTCCAGCCCAAAATCCGGGTCCCGCGAGACGACGGTTGAAGCGTCTTCCCCCCTGTGGACGACGACACGGTAGTCCAGCGACAGGTCGTCATCTGAGTAAGGGTCTGAAAACCCGCTGAGCACCCGGATCAGCGACTGCCTTACCGAATCTTCCCCTTCCGACAGGCCGCCAGCCCCTCCGCCAGTTACCCAAGCGGTCAGAAAGGGGTTCAGATCCGCGAGAAGAAGAGCCGTACCGGGCGACGCGTCATCCGATGCAGACCAGTCCTTCAAGGGCGCAGCATCAGGAAGTTCGGCGTCGGCGAGATCGGAAATGCGCATGGCGGTCGTCTTCACCGACGGGTCGCGCTTCTTTTCCAGTTCGCCATACATCTCCCACCCACGAACCAGCCGGTCACGCCGGCCGACCTCGATCGCGCCTTGTCCGAGGTTCTCCAGAAGGCTCCTACGAAGGGTTGGGAGCAAGGCCGGAAGCTCATCGAAATTTGCGAACTCGACAACGGGAACGGCGATGTCTTCCAGCAGAAGGAACGGGTTCTCGAAGACACGCCAGTCCAAGAGGCCTGCTACGAAGGGGTGGCCAGCCTTGCGCGAGACAACGAGAACGGCCGAGCCGATCGCCGCGACGGACAGTCGGCCGATGCCCTTCTGTCCCTGTCGCGGTCGGAGTTTCAGGCCAGCTCTTTGAGTCTGATCCGTGACGTCATCCGTGGCTTTGGATTCCGTACCGACTACCAGCCACCGGGTGACGAAATCCTCGCGTGACATGCCGTGGCCGTCGTCGAAGATGGCAGCGACAGGCGCTGGCCCGGAGTAGATGTGCAGCGACACCGCCCGCGCATAAGCGTCATAAGCGTTCTTCCACAGCTCACTGACTGCCGTCGGCACGTCTGCAATTTGTTCGCGACCAAGGTGGTCAATCGTTCGCGCACGAGTGCGGAACGGCACACTTCCGGCCGAATTCGTTTCCGATGTCATGCACGCCCCTCAATCCGACGAGTAGTGGTTCTGCGCACGCCATGCAACTCAAGATGGGCTGTTAGCGAAGCTGCTATGTGAGGGAAGTTGTCACCAATCTCACAGACTCACTCGTCGCTAAATTCTAACTGCCTTCTCCCGACTCTCAAAATGACCGGTAGCTGGTCGGGTCGTTGGTCGTTGTCGCTTTCCAATCGCACCACCGCGGCGCGACGGTTTGGACGCTCGCTCGGCCACCTCGAAATAATTTAGCGCGGGGCAGCAACTCAAACTCAGACCACCCCCACCCCCCAATATTCTAGGAGCGCAGCATTGATGGGCGTATTGATGGGTGTCGCCGCGCGAAGCCCCTAAAGGCCCGCGACGCTTGAACGAATGGCGGAGAGGGTGGGATTCGAACCCACGGTACCCTTCCAGGCACGCCGCATTTCGAGTGCGGTACATTCGACCACTCTGCCACCTCTCCGCGGGGCCGTAAGTACGCTTGGTCGAGCGAGGGGCTTCTCTAGTCGGACAGGACCTGCGCCGCAAGCGGGTACTGACGATTTTCTCGGGGGCCGGCGATTACCTCTGGGCGGGGAGGGCGAGGCCGGGGGCCTGCCCGTCATTGGGGCCGCCCTGGGGGTCGGCGCCGGTGAAGCGGAACAGCTCGGCGGGGCGGCCGCCGGTGGCCGCGCTGAGGCGGCCCGTGGCCTCGACCAGGCCGGTGCGTTCGACGCCGCGGCGGAAGTTCTGCTTGTGCAGGGGCAGGCCGGCGACGGCCTCGGCGGCGGCCTGGAGCTCGGACAGGGTGAAGGTCTCGGCAGCCAGCTCGAACAGGACCGGGCGGTACTTCAGCTTGGAGCGCAGGCGGCCCAGACCGGTGGCGAGGATCCGGCGGTGGTCAGAGACCATCGCCAGGCCGGGCAGGACGCTGCCGCCGGCGCGGACGCCGTCGCGGGCGGCCTCGGGAACCAGACCGGCCTCGTACAGGAGCTCGTAGCGCTCCAGCACCCGCTCTTCGTTCCACCGCTGACCCGGGGCGAGGGCGAACAGGCCGTCGGCGCGGGCGGTGCGGCGGGGATCGCCGGCGGCCCAGACCCGAAGCGCTTCGGCGATCAGGGCGCGGGCGGGGGCGGCGGGATCGCGTCGGTCCTCCCACGGGAAGGCGTCGAAGACCGGGGTCCAGTGGGCCTCGGCGGCGTTGGCGGTCGAGGCGTCGCGGGTCAGGGCCAGATAGCCGACCGAGATCTCGCGCTGGCGCTCGGGGCCCGGGGCGGGGCGGGGGCTCTCGCGGCCCGCGTCGCCGAAGGTGTAGAGTTGTTCGACGAAGCCGGAGCGGAAGCCGGTCTGGGCCGTGACGAAGGCGCGCAGCGACAGTTCGAAGGTGCGGTCATTGGCGGGATCGAACGGCCCGAAGGGCAGGGCGACAGCCTCGCCCGCGCCGGTGGTCAGGACGCACAGGCTGCGGTCGCGCAGGGCCATGACCACCGCGGACAGGCCGATGCGGACGCCATGTTCGCCCCCGAACGCCATGACCTATTCCGTGTGCCAGGCGTCGGGCGCGGGCATGATGCCGACCGCTTCGCCGAGTACGCGGTAGCGCTCCAGATAGCGGGCCTGGGCGATGGGCGCCGGCAGGGGGTCGATGATCAGGTCGTACCCGGCCGGCGGGGCGCCGAAGATCTTGAGGGACTCGGCGCGCTCGAACCCGGCCAGCTGGGTCGCTTCGAAGAAGGCGCAGGCGCGGTCGGCCTTCTTGATCAGGGTCTTGATGGCCGCCGGCGACTTGGGCGGCAGGCCGAAGCGGACGTGGATGGCGTCCTCCAGCCGGGCCTCGAAGGCCTTGTAGCTGACGCCCAGCGCCGCCTTGAACGGCGAGATCATGTCCCCGATGACGTATTCGGAGGCGTCATGCAGCAGGGCGGCGAGGCGCCATTTGGGGTCGAGGTCCGGCTTCATATGGACCGCGATCTCCTCGACCACGCACGAGTGCTGGGCGACCGAGAAGGCGTGTTCGCCGATGGTCTGGCCGTTCCAGCGGGCCACGCGGGCCAGGCCGTGGGCGATGTCCTCGATCTCGATGTCGAACGGCGAGGGGTCGAGCAGATCGAGACGGCGCCCGGACAGCATGCGCTGCCAGGCGCGAGGAGCCTTCGCGCTGGACGCCCTGGGCTGGGATGCGATCTTCGTAGTCGGGTCGGCCAAGTCTGTGATCCTGCTGTCGGCAGGTCAGGTGACCCATCCCGGCCGCGTGATCAAGCCCGGGGGGCTGTCAGCCTGCTCTATTCGCCGACGTTGAGCGTCACCAGCGCCTTGGCGTCGTCGAAGACCTCGTCTGCGTGGCGTTCGCGCGAACGGACGGTCGCGACGACGATCGGACCGGTCCGCGGGCCGCGCGCCTCGTAGCCGACCGTGCGCCAGCCGGCCGGAGCGGGGCGGTTGTCGGTCAGAAGATAGGTCTGGCGAATGGCCTCGCCGGGCGCGCGGGTGCGCATCTCGGCGGCGTCGTTGCGGGCCTGGAAGCTGACCGTATCGGCGTTGTCGCCCGTGGTCAGGTGGCCGTTGACCGAGGCGTCGCCATCGTTGGCGTGGATGGTCAGGCCGCCGATGCGAACATCGGCCTTGTCGCCGTTCGCCTCGACATGGAGGCCGGGCATGTGAACCGAGGCGCGGTCGCCCTCGGCGTCGACCTTCATGCCCGGGGCCGAGATGTGAGCGCTGTCGGTACTGGCGTTTGCGTTTGCATCAGCATCAGCCCGGGCCTCGGCCCTGGCGGCGTCCGCGTCCGCGCGGGCGGCGGCCGCATCGGCCCTGGTGGCCTCGGCGTCCGCCCGGGCGCTGTCGGCGGCGGAGCGGCTGAGGTCGGCCGCGGTCTGGGGCATGGCGCCCAGCAGGCCCATCTCGAACCGCTTCAGGATCGGGCCGATGCCGTCGTCGCCGAGGGTGACCAGGTGCAGCTCGACCTCGGCGCCGCGCGGGCCGGCATAGGTGCAGACCGTGCCGTCGGCGCGGGCCGACCCCTTGCGGGTCAGGGAGCCGAGGCTGTCGGGGCACTGCAGGGCGTCGACGACCTTGAGCACGCCCTTGCCGTCGCCGTCGTCGCTGGAGCGGCTGGAGGTGATGCGAACGCCGCTGTCGTCACAGGCGGTGAGGGCCACGGCAGGGGCCAGAAGGGTCAGACAGACGGCGAGAGCGGGCAGGCGCATCGATGGAGTCCTCTTCACACGCCTATCCTGCGCTGAACGACGCGGCATTCCAGTGAAATCGCGGTAATCGACATGACGAAACCCGTCCATTCCCGTGTCAGGCATGAAATGCGACGAATTCTCAGGAACCGGGGCGGGCGCCCTCGCGGCGGTTGAGAAACGCCAGCCGCTCGAACAGGTGAACGTCCTGCTCGTTCTTGAGCAGGGCGCCGTGCAGGGGCGGGATCAGCTTGTTGGGCGTCTTCTCGCGCAGGGTCTCGGGGTCGATATCCTCGACCAGCAGCAGTTTCAGCCAGTCGAGCAGTTCCGAGGTCGAGGGCTTTTTCTTGAGGCCCGGGGTGTCGCGGATCTCGTAGAAGGTCTTGAGCGCCTCGGAGACCAGACGCTGTTTGATGCCGGGGAAGTGGACCTCGATGATCGACCGCATGGTCTCGTCGTCGGGGAAGCGGATGTAGTGGAAGAAGCAGCGGCGCAGGAAGGCGTCGGGCAGTTCCTTCTCGTTGTTGGAGGTGATGACCACGACCGGCCGGACCTCGGCGCGGATCGTCTCGTCGGTCTCCTGGACGTAGAACTCCATGCGGTCGAGTTCCTGAAGCAGGTCGTTGGGGAACTCGATGTCGGCCTTGTCGATCTCGTCGATCAGCAGGACGGGGCGGACGGGCGAGGTGAAGGCCTCCCACAGCTTGCCCTTCTTCAGGTAGTTGCGGACGTCGTTGACCCGGGGATCGCCGAGCTGGGAGTCGCGCAAGCGGCTGACGGCGTCGTATTCGTAAAGACCGTTGTGGGCCTTGGTCGTCGACTTGACATGCCAGGTGATCAGGGGCGCGTTCAGCGCCTTAGCCATCTCATAGGCGAGGACCGTCTTGCCGGTGCCGGGCTCACCCTTGATCAGCAGGGGCCGCTGCAGCGCCACCGAGGCGTTGACCGCGATCTTGAGATCGTTGGTGGCGATGTAGTTCGAGGTGCCCTCGAACCGGTCGGTCGGTTTGGTCATGCGGTGGCTCCGGACTGTCCTGACGACGCCTAGCGCCGAAGGCCCGGGTTAACAACGATAAGGTTCCGGGGAAGGGGTGAGTCGCACCCGAAAAAAGTTTTGCACGAAAGGTGCAATTCGAAGGTGAGGATGGAGGTTCGTTGCAGAAGCGATTGAACCGTATCCGGTTTAAAATCCGTGCACCGGGTGCATCGATTGCACTGTCGTGCAAACGGCGTGCCGGGCACGGCGGTTGCGATAGCGATGTCAAAGACCCGTCAAGGGGAGTGTACACCGGGTTTTGGAGGTGATGAGCCGATTGCTGCGGGAGAGCGTCAGGGCCTTGAAAAAGCGGCAGGTTCCGCCGCCTTGAATGCGCAATCGACGCCACTGGGTCCCCCGGTCTGCGCGGCTGCGCCGCTTGCCGGAGGACGACGAAAGAAAAGGGTCGCCTCCCCATCGCGAGGGATGGGGAGGCCGATTGGCGGCAGTCAGGTGATGCGCTTGACCGAGACGGGATCGCTGGCGGGGAAGGTTTCCTCGATGCCCTCGTCGACCAGAGCCTCCTGACGGTCCTCGACGTCACGAGCGAACTCGTCGAGCTGGTCAGGCTTGCCGTGGTGGGGTTCCGCGCGGCGGGCATGCGGCGTCTCGACGTCGCAGTCTTCCTTGATCTTGTTCGATTCGGTCATCGGACTTGCTCCTCTTGTTCAGCGCCGTCCGGCCCGTAGCCAAGGTCGGCGATGTCGTCGTCAGAAAGGGTTTTGGACTCCCAGTGGCCGGCGCTGGCCTGGGCCCCGCGCTCGTTTTCCATCAGGCCGGAATAGACGAGTTCGACCTCGTCCTCGCCGCGCAGGCCGTCGCTCTCGGCGTCGATCTGGTTGACCCGGGAGGCGGCGTCGGCGCCGAGAAGGGCGTCCGCCTCGGCCTCGATGCCCGAGGCGCCCAGCGCGTCGTCGATGTCCTGATCGTCCTCGTCGAACGCTTCCTCGTCGGCGTCGCCGTCCGCCTGGGTCACGTCGAGAACGTCGTCCGCCTCGTCCAGGAGGAATTCGGCATCGCCCTCGTCGTCGAGATGCGTCTCGTCAAAGGCTTCGGACTGGTCCTGTTCATCGGGCATGGTTGGCCTCCCTTGTGGTTCGGGAGAAGAACGTGCCGCGAGCCCCGGGCGTTCCTTGGGGACGGCGCGGCAGGGGTGAAGAGTGAGTCGTGACTCGTGAGCGGGAGATCGACGGAGCCGAGCGCAGGACGATTGTGCGACCAGCGCCCGTGAGCCCGGCTCACTCGTCACCAATCACTGTTCACGAACACAACTCACGCCTTCAGGCGGGCGACTTCCTCATCCAGCGCGGCGCGGACCTCGGCGATGGCGCGGGGCCATCCGTCGAAGCCGCCGGTCGCGAAGGTGCGGACGCGCGGGTAGAAGGGATAGCGGTCGGTGGCCAGCAGATGCCAGTCGTCCGGCGCATGGATCAGCCAGGTCCGTGCGCCCGAGGCCGCGGCCATATTGGTGCCGGCAATGCCCGGGCCGATGACGAGGTCGAGCGCGTTGGACAGGGCGGCCAGGTCGTCCAGGTCGTCCTTGAGGTTCATCGGCGGGGTCCAGATCTTCGCACCCGCCGCCTCGGCCGCCGCGAGATCTTCGGTGACGTCGCCGCACTGGAGGTTGACCATGACGCAGCCCGGCGTCGTCAGCACCGGCGCCCAGCGCTCGAAATTGGAGAAGTAGCGGGCCCGCACGCCGGTCAGGACCGAGCTCTTCCAGTGCAGCCCGACCTTCAGCCCCGGGCCGAGGGCCTCCAGTTCCGTCTTCCAGCGCGCGACCTTGACCGGGTCGGGGACCAGATAGCCGTCGCGATCGGGGAAGTCCGACAGGTCCTGGCGATAGATGGCGGCGAGGCTGGCCATGGGGACCCAGCAGTCCGCCTTGCCCTCCCGGTCCGCAATCTCTTCCATGAAGGGGACGAACCGCGTCAGGCGGCCGTCGAGGCGTACGGCGCGGTGGCCGCCGACGACGGCGGTCGGGAAGGTGCGCTGATACAGGTCGATCAGGCGGGGTTCGACGGCGATAAAGACCTTGCCGGTCGGGCCGACCGCTGCGATCACATCGGGCAGGACGGTGCCGAAGACCATCTCGTCGGCGATGCCCTGTTCGCCGACGACCAGCAGGCGCTTGCCGGCGACGTCCTCGGTCTTCGGATCCCAGCGCGGACAGTCGACGACGACATGCATGGCCTCGGTCAGTTCGGGGTCCAGCCGGATCTCGTAGGTCTCGAACCCTTCCTTGAGGCGACCCATGCCCATCAGGGTCAGGGCCCTGGCCATGGTCATCATGGCGGCCTCATAAGGGCCCTCGGCGTTGGGAAGGGCGGCGTCGAGGTCTGCGAGCGCGCCTTCGTGATCGCCCAGCGGCTGGCGGGCGTTGGCGCGGTTGTAGCGGGCCTTGGCGAAGCCGGGGTCGATGCGCAGCGCCTCGTCGAAGAAGGTCATGGACTGCTGCACCTGGCCCTGGTCGCTGAGCACGGTGCCGAGGGTGTTCCAGAGCGTCGGCTCGGTCGGCTCGATCTGGATCAGGTTCCTCAGGGTGTCGATGGCCTCGTCGTAACGCTTCTGGTCGCGCATCACACAGGCCAGGTTGTTCGTGCCCTCGACGTGCCCGGGCTCGGCCGCGAGGAATTTGAGAAGCAGCTTCTCGGCGATCTCGAGGTGGCCGAGGCGCTGGGCGAGCCGGCCCAGATCGTGGGCGATGTTGGCGTCTTCCGGGCTCAATTTCAGCGCCGCTTCATAGGCGGTCAGGGCGTGGGCCAGATGTCCGCCCTTCTCGCGACAGATCGCCAGAACGTGCCATGCCAGTCCGTTGCGCTCGTCGGTCTTGAGCACCTGAAGCGCGCGGTTGGCGCCGCCAGCGTAGTCGCCCATGCGCACGGCCGCGAGCGCGGCCTTGAGCAGTTCGATCGCCTTGCGCTGCGCCTTGATCGAGGTGCGGTCGCCGGCCAGGGCTTTGGACAGGCGGCGGATGGCCTCGGGCGAAGCGGCGTCGCCGGCGGCGCCCTGGGCGACCGGCATCAGGGCATGGGCTTCTTCCTCGGGTGCGGAAGTCTCTGCGGCGAGTGCGGACATGGCGCTTTGTCGATTACGGGTTGCGGAGCAGGGCCAGGAAACGGCCTTCCTGCGCAGATTGGCCGTGCGCCTCACAAGGGATAGTTAACTACGTCGGTTTAACCTGCGTTTGCCCTCATCCGTTACGGAGGATGTGCGGGCAAGATTTGGGGACCTGCCGGATGCCTTTGAAACTGTCGCTGAAGCCCGGCGAGAAATTCGTTCTGAACGGCGCAGTCGTCCAGAACGGCGACCGCCGGGGCGTGCTGATCCTTCAGAACAAGGCTTCGGTGCTGCGCGAGAAGGACATCATGCAGCTGGAGGAGGTCACCACCCCCGCCAAGCGCATCTATTTCCCGGTCATGATGATGTACCTGGACGAGACCTCGGCCCCCAAGGTCTACGATGAGTTCGTGCGTCGCCTGACCGAGTTCATGGGCGCAACCCGCAATCCGGACGTGATGCAGGATTGTGTGGACGCCTCCAAGCACGTGATGGCGCGCGAATACTACAAGGCGTTGATGTCCGCCCGGAAACTGGTGGATTACGAAGAGCAAAGGTTGGGTAATGCTGCAGGCGTACAAACAGGCGTCCACGCGGACTGAAACCCCGCGGGAGATGGAATACCGCCTGTTCGGTCAGGTCACGCGGGCGCTCATGCAGGCCGCGGCCGCCGACCCGTCGGACACGAAGACCCGCATCGACGCCCTGGACTGGAACCGGCGGCTGTGGTCGACGCTCGCCACCGACTGCGCGGATCCGGGCAACGCCATGCCCTTCGGCCTGCGCGCCCAGATCATCTCGATCAGTATCTTCGTCGGCAAGCATTCGTCGGTGATCATGCGCGGCGAGGACGACTTCGAGGCCCTGATCGACATCAACCGCTCGATCATGCAGGGCCTGGCCCAGGGCGTGCAGCAGGCCGCCGCCTGAGGCGCTTTTCGCCGGTCGGCAAATCCTGACCGGCGGGCGGCGCATGATGCCGGGTTAACCATACCACCCCAAGCCAAGTCATTGAATTTTCAGGCGGCCAGACCCTCGTGGTCTGGCCGTTTTCTTGCGTGTGTCTTCCCGAACCAAGAACCGGTTCGACGGCCAGAAGGCCGTTTTCTCCCCGACCAGAATGGAAGGACACACCATGGCCAACTCGGTCAATACGAACCCCGGCGCGCTCATTGCGCTCCAGAACCTGAACGCGACCAATTCCCAGCTGGCGCTGACCCAGACCCGTATCAACACGGGCAAGAAAGTCGCCAGCGCCAAGGACAACGGGGCCATCTGGGCTATCGCCCAGGGCCAACGTGCCGACATCGGGGCTTTGGGAGCGGTGAAATCGTCGCTCGACCGCGGTCAGTCCGCGGTGGATGTGTCGCTGGCTGCGGGCGAGTCGGTCTCTGACCTCTTGCTCCAACTGAAGGAGAAGGCACTGTCGGCGACGGACAAGTCGCTGTCGACCGCGTCCAGAAGCGCGCTGAACGAAGACTTCAAGGCTATCCGCGACCAGATCACCACGGTCACCAACAACGCCGACTTTAACGGGATCAACCTGATTAAGACCGGCGCCACGGGTTTCCAGGCTCTGGCCAACGCGGCCGGCACCGCGACCCTGACCGTCAAGCCGGAAGTCCTGGCGCTGGGGTCCACGAACGTCACCGTCACCGCGACGACCACCATCGGAACCGCGACCCAGGCCACTTCGGCCCTGGCTCTGGTCTCCGCCTCCATCGACAAGGTCTCGGGCGCCCTGGCGCGTCTGGGTACGGCGTCGAAGGCCGTTTCCACCCACGCGACGTTCGTCGGCAAGCTGTCGGACGCGCTGGAAACGGGTGTGGGCAATCTGGTGGACGCAGACCTGGCGAAGGAAAGCGCCACGCTTCAGGCGCTGCAGACGAAGCAGCAACTGGGCGTTCAGGCGCTGGGCATCGCCAACCAGTCGACGTCCGTCCTTGTGTCTCTCTTCCGCAGCTAAACGCGTTCAGGGAACAAGCGCTGGAGAGGGGGATCCCCTCTCCAGCGCTTCCTTTTTTATAAGAGGGAAAGAGCGCTAACGCTCGGCCCGCGGGCGCTCGCTGCTTGAGCGCGAGGCGGGCTTCTGCTTTCTGCGGTCGCGCTGCCCGGGCGCTGAGCTTATTCGAAAGACGCTGCAGTCAGGTCGCTTGAATGTCGCGCGATCGACGAGGACGTTGTGGCTTCGAGGAAGGTCCTGAACCGCGCAGAGGGGCTGAGGACTTGCTGGCCTTGCCGGGCGCATACCGCTCGTTCTGGCTCAATCGCGCTTTCAGAACTTCGATTTCGGCCTCAAGCGCGGCGGTGTGAGCCTGCTCCATGGCGTTAAACAGCTCTTTGCGCTCGCTGTTGACCTTCAGTACGACCAACCAGGAGACGAGGCCGGCCACGGCCGCGAGGGCGGTCGTCAGCCAGGTTATCCACCCACCGAGAAAATCAACGGTCATTTCCGTTCTCCATAGGGAGCAAGATAGATGGCGAGGCCAATAAACCAAGCCCCCAAAACAAGCGCGAACGGGGCCTGTGGCGGCAGGGGGTCGGATTTGATCAGAGGTGCGACGAGGACCCCGCCCACCAGGGCATAGGCAAGATTGGTCATCAGGCCGAGCCTGGCCTTGATCCGAAAGGTCAGCCTTCGATCTTCCTCGATCTGCGACGCTGAAGGCATGGACCGTTCCGTGATTGCGGGTTTTGTACTATCCTTGGTTATCTTTCAGGCACGTCGCCTGCAAGCCATGGAAGAGCGCCTCCTGGTCTCCGCAGGCCATCGACGTCCGCCCATTCGAGTCCCACCTTCGACTTCCCTGTTCAACAGTCGAAAGGAAGTAAACTCTTCCTATGTCTCAATTCTGGTACAGGGTTTACGAGGCGTCGTGGGCTCCCGTCTGACCGTTCGGCGGTCACGGAAAGCGAACCTACAAGAAACGGACAGTGGGCTTCTCGAAGCACACTACCTCGACGCATTCCTGTGGGGTCGCGATCAAACACGAAAACGCCGTCTCTGGTTCGGAAGGCCGCGCGTTGTTCCGATACTCGACTACATAAGGAGCGTCATCGCTCATGAAAACGCCTACATCCGCATCACTGCCTTTCAGAATTGGGTCGCCTTTGAAGGCTGCCAAATATTGGTGAAAGTCACTTTCGGAATATGAGCGGAAGGCGCGAGGTGGATCGAACTGAAGTTCAACATAGAGCTTGCCGCCTGCCTCTAGCGTGACAGTCAACGATCCGCCTTCATAACGAAGACAGCGTAGGTAGAGGTTGGCGGAAAGGGCGACGGGGTCAGGCATATCTGAAGCATCCACTGTCCTCGGAAGGTCCGCAATGGGGTGTGGGGGTCTCTGTTTCACGTGTGGGAAGCGGACCGAAGCGTTTTGCGAAAGCCGCTTACCAGCGCATCGGCTTGACCGGTTGACGAGCGACCTATCCCCTCCCACCTTTATTCTCCCTGTAAGCAGCGAAAGGAGGTGATCAAGTGATCTCATTGTCCCAAACCCGTACGGTGACCGAAGCCTGGTCCTCCCACGAGGTCCGGGCCTGATGACTTCCTTTGCGCGCTGACGCCCTTCGGGCGGCTTGAGCGCAGAGTCAGGCTAGCCAAGGTCAGGCCGTACACGGTCAGACAATGAGGGCCGTCGGGGCAACCCGGCGGCCCTTTTTGATTGCCCGCAGGGCGGGGGCTCAGCCCAGCAAACCCGCGATCCAGCCCGGGATATGCGCGAACCAGCCGGCGATGTGGGCGATCCAGCCGGCGGCGTGGTGGGCGGCCTCGATGGCGGTGCGCCAGATCAGGGTCAGGTAGGCCGCGGTCGCCACGGTTCCGAGAACGCCCAGAAGGACCGCGATGCCGTCCTTCTGCATCACGCCCAGGGCGAAGAAGATCATGCCCAGGGCCGGCAGCATGTCGCCGAACGGGATGGGCAGGGCCATGACGAGCGCCAGAAGCACGCAGGTGAGCCCCATCAGGATCTCGCTGGCCGCGCCGGTCAGGAACGACAGGCGCGGACGGGTCAGGTTCTCGACCCGGCGGATGGGGCCGATGACCTTGGACACGGCGACGCGGTAGGCGGCGCGGCTGACCGAGACCTTCAGAGCCCAGCGCGGCAGCCAGACCTCGTTGCGTTGGAAGGCCAATTCGGCGGCCAGAAGGATGATGGGCAGGGCGAAGACCGCCTTGCCGCCCGGGGGCCAGGGAAAGAGGGCCATCAGGGACAGAACCAGGATCAGGGCGCCCAGACCGCGGTCGCCGAACGCCTCGACGACCTCGCCCAGCGTCAGGGTCGGCCCGTCAGCGACGCCAAGGTCCTCCAGCACCTCGGAGAAGGTGCGTTGAGCGTTGGAAGACACGTCGACGAGGGACATCGGATACCGATCATCGGCCCAATGCGGCCACGGGGCGTGATGTAAGGGGGGCGGAAGCGTCACGCCAGCACTGACAGGGCGTGTTACGACGATTTCAGGTTGCAGAACCGGGGTCGGTCATTTCTGCACGACGTGCTCGGGCTTTCCCTTGCGCTTCGTGTGGGCGAATTCCTCGAGCTGCGTCCCGGTCATCGACTCCGCCATCCGTTTCGAGGCGCCTTTGAGCCTCGATATCGGCGTGTCTCCGCGCCTGGCCGACAAGGCGGCGCCGGCGGCCTTTTGCTGGGCGGCGGATGTGGCGGGCATCGGAGCTCCTTCGACTGCAGCGCTTCAACGGCGCGCGCGCGAGGACGTTCCCGCCTCCGTGAGCCAACGCTAGTCTTCGTCCGACCGACCCCAGCGGCGATACAGGTTGTAGGCCGAGACGCCGACGCACGCGGCGCCGATGACGGCCAGGACGATGGCCATCAGGGTGACGCCGTCGCCGCCAGAGCTCGCCTCCGCCGCCTTGCGGAAAGCGGCCATCGACATCCCGAACGACACAAGGCCAAAGGCGCCCATCACGCCATAGGCGGTCAACTCGCCCCACGGAATCCTGGCCGGAATGACGTCTTCGAAGGCCTCGTGGCGCAGGATGTTGCCCGGGGCGAGGCGCAGTGAGCCGTCGTCCTCGAACAGGGGCGAGGTCTCGTCGCCCTGCTGTTCCCCCTGCGGCCAGACCAGACGCGGCGAGGCGAAGACGTCGGCCTCGGGCGACGGATTGAGGATCAGGAGTTCACCGTCTGCGCGGGGCTCGCTGGTGGCGCTGATCGCGGTCCAGGGATTGGGTGTCGGGATCAGAGGCTGGCCCAGCGTCGCGTTGAGGGTCGGGGTAGGGGCGGGGCGCGCGGAGGCGCCGAAGTCCGGCAGTTCGAGGGGGGGCAGTTCGGGGGTGGCCGGTTGTGGCGCATCGAAAGGCGACGGCTGCGCCGGTTCGGGCGCGAGCGCGAAGGGTTCGGGCGCTGCCCCAGCCCCGGTTCCGGCTTCGACGGGGGGCTCGGGGTCGGCCGGCGCGACCCTGGGCGGGAAGGGGCTGGCCCCGGCCGCCGAAGGGCTGACGTACCAGGGCGTGGGTTGGGCGTCCGCAGAGGTCGGTGCGGGCGCTTCGGCCACGGTCTCGACGGCGGCCGTTTCGGTCGCCGGCGCGACGAACGGGTTCCCGGCTTCCGGAGCCGGTTCGGACGCGGCTTCGGCGACGGGCTCCGAAACGACCGGAGCCGGCGCAACCGGGGCTGCGGGCGGCGTCGGGCGCGTCAGGGTCGGAATTGCGGCAAGCGGCGACAGGATCGGCGCGGGCAGGGGGCCGACGATGGCGCCGGCATAGGCTGAATACCGCTGCATCGGCTGCACGGCGGTGAAGGCCGCAGGCGCCGGGGCAGGGGGCGGGGCAGGCGTCGGGGTGGGCGTCGCGACGGCGGGGACCTCAGGGGCCTCCAGCGCGGGGGCTTCGGGCGTCAAGGGTTCGACCCGCCCGGCTTCGGGCGTTTCGGGTTCCGCGGCGTCCAGGGCGGGCGCTTCGATCTCCGCGACTTCGGCGGGGGAAGTTTCGACGGGGGAAGCCTCGGCGGGTTCGGGCTGACGCAGCACCTCGGCGGGCTCGGCCAGCAGGGAGGCCACGGCGGCGTGACGCGCGCTGCGGGCGGTGTCGAGGTCGGGGGCGACGTATTCCGAAGGGACCTCAGGCTCCGGGAGCGTATCCGTTGAGGCGGCGGGTTCAGCCAACGCCTGAACGGCGGGCGTCTCGACGGATTCGGGTTCGGGCGCGGCGTCTACGGGAGCCGGGACGACCGGAGGCGGAAGGGGGGCGGCCAGCAGGTCCGCCAGGGCGATCGGCCGCGACGGGTTGGCGACGAACAGGGCGCGATCGGCGGCGCGGCGGCGAAGGGCGGTCTCGGGCAGGACGGGCTCGGGCCAGCCGATCAAGGCGTCGGCGGCCTCGCCAGCGAAGCCGGCGTTCAGGCGCGACAGGACGTCGGAGGACTGGAAGCGATCGACGCCGACGGAGAAGGCGAAGCTGGCCAGGGCGTCGAACTGGTGTTGGTTCAGGCTGGCGGCGACGCCGTCGTTGACGGCCTTGGCCACCGGGATCAGGTCGTATTGCAGCAGCAGCTCGGCGTCGGCCTCGCTGACCGAGGCGCCCTCCCGGGCCGACAGGGTGTGGCCGTAGCCGATCACCCACTGGCCGTCGTCCCGACGGATCGCCCGGGGGCGGAAGCCCTCGAAGCTCTTGATCAGGATGACTCCCTCTCGGGAGATCTTCAGGCGCTGGATGACGGCTTCGGACACGGAATGACCCAAATCGAGACAGGCGGGCTCGCCCTGTCGGAGAGGGAGCAAGGCCCGCGCCGTAACCATGCCGCACTGCGGCGCCGACCGAAACCGGATTCCACCCGCAGGCGCTCCGTTAACCCTCCTGGACGGTGGGGCGTTTCTACAGGAGAACGATGGTCGCCAGACCGAGGAAGATCAGGAAGCCGAAGAAGTCGGTCGTCGCGGTGACGAAGACGGCCGAGGAGACAGCCGGGTCGAACTTCAGCTTCGACAGGGTCAGGGGCGTCAGGACCCCGACCGTCGCGGCGACCATGAGGTTCAGCACCATGGCCGCGCCGATGACGCAGCCCAGCTTCCAGTTATGGAACCACAGGCCGGCGGCGATGCCGATCAGGGGCGCCAGCACCATGCCGTTGGCGACGCCGACGATCAGTTCACGCCAGAAGGTGCGCGGGGCGTTGGAGCTGTTCAGTTCGCGCGTGGCC
>Ga0209023_10002057_pt1 | contig 25891 bp, 26 predicted proteins | sample LakOneMetagenome_FD_187468 | JGI IMG/M metagenome (GOLD analysis project Ga0209023, IMG submission 187468) | Freshwater and sediment microbial communities from Lake Erie, Canada (SPAdes) (version 2) | ecosystem: Environmental > Aquatic > Freshwater > Lentic | place: Lake Erie, Canada... | reverse complement strand
GCGGCCGTAGCGAACCCAGGCGACCGCGTCGGTGCTACCCGCGGAGGCGGGAACATATGTGGTGTAGACCTGCCAGCCGTCGTACTCGGAGATTCCGAGATCCCCGAGCGGACCGAGGTCATGCGAATCGGGGGGCCCATAGGGCTGCGCCGATCCGACCGGGGTGATGTCAGCCGACCCGTTGACGGAAGCGAGCAGGTTGTCCAGCATGACGATGCGGCCCGCATAGGCGGGAGTCAGCGCCACCCGGTCCCTGATTTCGGCCGCCAGTTCGGTTGCCTTGGCCTCCGTGTCGGCGGCGTAGTTGTCGCGGAGCTGATTGGTCGTGATCTGGCCGACCGCGAAGCCGAAGGCGATCAGGATGACGAAAGTGATTCCGGAGGAGACAGCGGCGAGTTTCCACTGGATCGGCCAGTGCGGTGGCCACTTTCGCGACCGGCGCATTCGGCTGAGAAGACTGCTGCCCGGGCCCGCCATCAGGCCTTGATTACGTAGCCGGCCCCGCGCTTTGTGTGAAGGATGCGGGGTTCCCCGCCTTCCTCGAGCTTGCGGCGGAGGTTGGAGATGAAGACGTCAATGGTGTTCGTCTCATCGAGCGGGTCATATCCCCAGACCTCTTCCAGCAGGCGTTCCCTTGAAATCACCAGTCGCTGGTTGCGCATCAGATACTCGAGCAGTTCAAACTCGCGTTTGGTCAGCTCGACTTCGCGATCTCCGCGCAGCGCTTCCTGCGAATCCGGGTTCAGGCGGAGGTCGCCGACCGTGAGCATGGCCGAACCGCGGGGTGGACGACGCCTGAGCAGGGCCCGGATGCGGGCCAGCAGCTCGTCGCGGTTGTATGGCTTCTCGAGGTAGTCGTCGGCGCCGCTGTCGAGACCGGTGACCCGGTTTTCGGCACCGTCACGGGCGGTCAGCATCAGGATCGGAAGATCGGTGCTGTCCTGGCGCAGCCGGGTGCAGACTTCAAGGCCGTCCATGTCCGGCAGTCCCAGGTCGAGAACGACCAGGTCCGGCAGGAATTCATTGGCCAGTCCAAGACCGGATTCCCCATCGTCGCTGGCCCGGACTTCGTATCCCTCGGCTCGCAAAGTGCGCCTGAGGACATCGACGATTTCCTCGTCGTCCTCGATCACGAGAATGCGCCCGCCGCTCTGCTCCTCATCCACCATTGCGGGGATTGTAAGCAAGGCCGACTACGGGAAGGGTAAACACGGCTTTCGTTGAAAGGAAAGCCATGTTCGTACGTTCAGTCCGGCGCGGCTCTGATCGCCGCCCGTCACGCGGCGCCTCCAAGCCGGCATCAAAGACAGCCACCCCGGCTCGGGAGCCCCTTCGCCAGCACCATCTAGACCTGATCGGGCTGGGCTGCGTCCTGCTCGGGATCTATCTGGTCTTCGTCCTCTATTTCGGCTGGAACGGTGGCCGCCTCGGCTCCGGGATCAGTGACGGACTCATGTACATGCTCGGACTGGTCGCCTACCTGGTCCCGGTGGCACTCTTCGCGGCCGGTGCGATCGCGATCTTCCGGCCTGCGATTCCGACCACCCGGCCGCTGCGGACCGGGGCTGGTCTGCTCGTCGCCGGCTTGCTGCTTGCCTTCGCCGGCGGCACCTTCGGTCTCGGTGGCGGTCGTCCCGATCGCATCGCCTATTTCGATCCTGGATGGTTTCCCGACCACGGTGGCGTGATCGGTGAGAGTTTCTACTGGGGCTTCGCCAGCGCGCTCCAGCCCTTTGGCGCCCACCTGGTCGCGGTCTTCGCGATCCTCGCCGGCATCCTGCTGCTGACCGGAACAACGGTGGCGGCGGTTCTCGGAAGAAGCGGCAAGGCCGTCAAGAAAGCCGGTTCAACTTCGGTCGAAAAGACCAGGGTCTTTGCCCGCACGGCGATCCTCCACGACGAAAAGCCCGAGCCGGCGGCTTCCGCAGCCGAAACCATCATCGACCCGATTCCCCTCGGCGACGAGCCGACGGTCACGATCAGCGAGGCCGAAGTGACCGACGAAATGGAACTTCCGGCCACTGCGGATGCGGCAAGTGGCGAACAGTCCCCGTTTGCGGTCGACATCTGGGCCGAGGAAGGCGACCAGCCTTCGGTTTCCGACAAGACCGAACGGCTGGAGCCGATCGACATCTTCGGAAACGGCGGAGCCCAGGCGGCGATCGGCGAGGCGGGCACCGCGATCGCCGAACCTGGTTCCGACGACGGCAGTGGGGGCGATGACGACTCGGGTGACGACAGCGTCTTCAGCGATGACTTCGAAGAGGAGCTGAAGCAGCTCGAGGAAGAATTTGACGAGATCCCTGACGAGGAGCCGGTTCCCGAGCCCGAACCCGAGCCCGTCGCAGAAGTCGATGCATCTCCGGCGAAGAGCGGGGGCAAGGAAGAGCAGCTTTCGCTGACTCCGCAGGGCGAGAAGCGTGGAGCGACACTTTCCGAGGAGATCAATTACAAGGCACCCCCTGTCAAGGTCCTCGAAAGGGGCCAGAAGGGTGGCGGACCGGATCCGGCAGAACAGAAGGAACTGGCCCGCAAGCTGGTCGAGACTCTCGGTCACTTCGGGGTTGAAGCGAAGGTCGTCGGTGTGGTCACCGGACCGCACGTTTCCCGGTTCGAGCTTCAGCTGGCCCCGGGTACCAAGGTCAAGAAGGTCTCTGAACTTGCCAACGACCTGGCCTATGCGCTTGCCTCGACGGACATTCGCATCCTCGCTCCGATCCCGGGCAAGCAGGCGGTCGGGGTCGAAGTTCCGAATTCGAGCCGGAACATGGTTCGGCTTGGCGACATTTACGGCAAGCCGAAGGAGAAGGACTCTCCGCTCAAGGCCTGGCTCGGCAAGGGAATCGACGGCAAGCCGGTCTCTACCGATCTGGCCAAGATGCCGCATGTCCTGGTCGCCGGCACCACCGGTTCGGGCAAATCAGGCTGCGTGAACGCGGTCCTGTCGTCGATCCTGATGAATTCTTCGCCCAACGACGTCCGTCTGGTGCTGGTCGACCCGAAACAGGTGGAACTGAACCACTACGAGACGGTGCCGCATCTGCTGACTCCCGTGGTCACCAATCCGAAGCTGGCCGCCAATGTGCTCAACAATCTGATCGCCGAAATGGAAACCCGTTACGGCCTGATGAAGAACGCCAGGGCGAGGAACATCGAGGACTACAACAAGGCGATGAAGGCGGAAGGCGAGCCACGGCTGCCCTACATCCTCTGCGTCATCGACGAACTTGCAGACCTGATGATGGTCGCCCCGGCCGACGTCGAATCTTCGATCATCCGGCTCGCCCAGAAGTCGCGCGCAACCGGAATCCACCTGCTGCTGGCAACGCAGCGACCGTCGACCGACATCATCACCGGCACGATCAAGGTGAACATCCCGTCACGGATCGCATTCGCGGTTTCCTCGCAGACCGATTCCCGGGTGATCCTCGATCAGGGTGGAGCCGAATCGCTGCTCGGCCAGGGCGACATGCTCTTCCGCGGTCCGGGCACTTCGAAACTCGCCCGCATCCAGGGCGCCTTCGTCAGCGAGGAAGAAATCGCCAGGATCACCGACTACTGGTCCGCCCAGGGCGAGCCCGAGTTCGAACAGGAGCTCCTGACCGAACCCGAGACGGCCAAGGAAGAACCTTCGGACAGTGATTTCGACCCGGATCAGGACGACCTCCTGAACGAGGCGATCATGCTGGTCGTCGAGACCGAGACCGCCTCGGTTTCAATGGTCCAGCGCCGCCTCAGGGTGGGCTACACCAGGGCCGGCCGCCTGATCGACATGCTGGAGCGTCGCGGTGTCATTTCCGGATACGAGGGATCGAAGCCGCGCCAGGTGCTGATCACCCATGCCGATCTTCCCCGGGTGCTCGGCGGCGGCAACGCCGGCGAGGCCGAGGAGGACGGCAATGACGACACCTCCGAGTCACAAGTCCCGGTCGACGTGCTCGAGACGAGCGATCCGGTCGACCCCGGCAATCCCTGAGCGAATTTCCCGGCGGGCCTTCGCGCGTTTTCCGGTCACTCGGCTGTAGGGTCAGGCCGTGGGATCAGACGCGGAGATATTCAGGCCTGGCAGCAGTTCCGACGGCGAGGTCAGGGCCGGGATCCTGGTCACCGGGACCGAAGTACTGACCGCAACCATCCGTGACGAGAACGGGCCGTGGCTGTCCGAACAGCTGGCCGGCCTCGGGGTCGAACTGGTGGAGATCCTCGTGGTCGCCGACCATCCGGGTGATCTCGCCAACGGACTCGAACACATGAAGTCGATCGGCATCGACCTGATCATCACCACCGGTGGTCTCGGTCCGACCGCAGACGACCTGACCGCCGAGGTGGTCGCGTCCTTTGCCGGTCGTGAACTCGAACTCGATCAGGAAATGGAACGCAAGATCGCGGCGATCCTGGCCCGATTCGCCGCCAATACGAATCTAGACCTCTCAACCGATGCCCTGAACGAGGCAAACCGCAAGCAGGCGATGATCCCGGTCGGGGCAGTCGCCCTGGATCCGGTCGGCACCGCGCCCGGTCTGATCGTCCCCGGCCAGACCCCGGAGGATCCGCTGGTTCTGGTTTTGCCCGGCCCTCCGCGCGAGCTTCGACCGATGTGGGAGGCCGCCCGGACCGAACCGGTCCTGAGGGAAGTACTCGACCGTGCCACACGGCTCGAGAAGTACCGCCTGCGGATGTTCGGCACTCCCGAATCGGAACTCGCCATGAGTTTGCGCGAGATTGAGAAGGAAGGCATCCCCTTCGACGGCCTGGAAATCACCACCTGCCTTCGTAAGGGCGAGGTGGAAGTTGACGTTCGTTACCGCGAAGGTGCTGCGGAAGCGGCCGAGGAGCTGAAGGAACAGCTGAGGAAGCGTCACAGCCGCTCGCTCTACAGTCTCGACGGAAGCACGGTCGATCAGGTCGTGGCAGGGCTCCTGTCGGGTCGACGGCTGGCCCTGGCCGAATCATGCAGTGCCGGCCTGCTGGCCGCGCGGATCACCGACATGCCCGGTTCGTCCGACTACTTCGCCGGCGGAGTGGTCAGCTATTCGAACGAGGCCAAACGCGATCTGCTCGGAGTGGACCAGGATCTGCTCGACGAGTTCGGTGCGGTTTCGGCGGAAGTGGCGGAAGCCATGGCGATCGGAGCGCTGGAACGCTTCGATGCCGATGTGGCGGTTTCGATCACCGGCATCGCCGGCCCGGGTGGGGGCAGCGAAGAGAAGCCGGTCGGGCTGGTTCATTTCAACGTCCGCACCGCGGAGGGCGGGGTTCGGGCGGCGGCGCCGATCATTCCCGGAGGCAGGCGTGACGTTCGCGAACGTTCGGCGCTGGTCGCGATGCATCTCCTGCGGGAAATGCTGGCCTGACCCTCGTCGACCGGGTTCGGACTTCCGTCCGATGACGGATGTGACACTTCTGGTCCCATTTGGTGCCCGAATTGTTGCGTCTGATGCACACTTTTGAGCTTGTTTGAGGCAAATTCCCGGCTGTGAGTTGTTGTTCCAAAAATCCGTCCGAAGCAGGACTTAGTGTTCCAAAAACGAACTTGTGTTCGTGTCCGTTCGGGCACGTACGAACAAACGATCTGCCCGTCAGGGCGGCGGCGAGGTGAACGAGATGAGCGATAAGAGAAGCAACGACCTGGAGCCGGCCACCGACAAGGAGGCCAAGGCCCGAGTAGCAGCCCTTGACGCGGCAAAGAGCCAGATCGAGAAGCAGTTCGGTGCCGGTTCGCTGATGAAGCTCGGGGACAAGTCCTCGGTCAACGTCGAGGCCATTTCGACCGGTGCGCTGCCGCTGGACATCGCTCTCGGAGTGGGCGGCATTCCGCGCGGCCGGATCGTCGAGATCTACGGCCCGGAGTCCTCGGGCAAGACGACCCTCGTCTACCACATCATCGCCGAGGCCCAGAAGCGCGGCGGAGTCTGCGCCTTTGTCGATGCGGAGCATGCGATCGACCCCGTCTACGCCCGGAGGATCGGCGTGAACACGGACGAGCTGCTCGTTTCGCAGCCGGACTACGGTGAGCAGGCCCTGGAGATCGTCGACGTTCTGACCAGGTCAGGCGCGGTTGACGTGGTCGCCGTGGACTCGGTCGCAGCGCTGACCCCGCGGGCCGAGCTCGAAGGCCAGATGGGTGACGTGACGGTCGGCCTGCAGGCCAGGCTGATGTCGCAGGCGCTCCGCAAGCTGGCCGGCAATCTCAACCGGGCCAACACGCTCTGCCTCTTCACCAACCAGATCCGCGAGAAGATCGGTGTTTCATTCGGATCGCCGGAAACCCAGCCGGGCGGTCGCGCGCTCAAGTTCTATTCCTCCCAGCGGCTTGACATCCGTCGCATCGAAACCCTCAAGGACGGCACCGAAGCGGTCGCCAACCGGGTTCGTGTGAAGGTCGTCAAGAACAAGGTGGCAGCGCCGTTCAAGCAGGCTGAGTTCGATATCGAATACGGCCTTGGCATTTCCCGGGAAGGCAGCCTGATCGATCTCGGAATCGATCATGACCTCGTCCAGAAGTCAGGTTCCTTCTTCTCCTATGGAGAAACCCGCCTTGGTCAGGGTCGCAACAACTCGAAGCAGTTCCTGGCCGAGAATCCGGATATCGCCCAGGAGATCGAGGATCGGATTCTGACCAGCCTCGGAATTTCGAGGGACGGTTCACCGATCGAGAGTTCGGCTCCGGAAGGCGTTGACATCGAGACCGGTGAATTGATCGAAACGCCGGGTGAATCCGGTGCTGAACCGGCCAAGAACGACGCCAAGCTGAAAGCGGCCTAGCGGCGGCAGTCGACCTGTTCCATGGCCGACGAAATCCTGGCAAAGGCACTCACCGCACTCGGCCGCAGGGCCAGAACCGAAGCCGAGATGCGGGAGTGGCTTGCCGCAAGGGAAGTCGAGGAGAGCGAGATAGATCGGGTGGTTGGCTTCCTGATCGAGAATCTCGCTCTCAATGACCGGGAGTTCGCCATCGCCTTCACCAGGGACAAGCGGGACCTGGCGGGCTGGGGCAACGACCGGATCCGCGAAACGCTGATCAAACGCAAGGTTGACCGCTACCTGATCGACGAGGCGTTGGCTGCCGGCAGCATGGAGACGGAAGTGGAGAGGGCGGTCCGGGTCCTGGGAGAAAAGGATGCGGACCTGAGCAGTGACCGCGGCAAGCAGCGCGCTCTCGGTCTGCTTGCCCGGCGTGGATATGACGCCGAAGAGGCATACGCCGCAATCCGCATCGCCGCCCGCGCGGCCTGAAGGGATGAGTCCGAGCGTCAGCTACCCTAGACGGAGGCATGCCGCTCGACTCGATAATCCCGTCCTGGCTGCGTAACCGGTCTTCGAAACCGGAGGTCGAAGGCGGGAAAGAGCCGCCGCAGCCGCAGAGAAACGGATCGGCGGCCGGACCGGCTTCGCCGTCCCCGGATCTTGACTCGCCTCCGCCCCGGGAGTCGTTGCTTTCAGCCGAAGCGGAACTCCGGGCCAGGCGCGAAGAAATCGTGCGGATGGAAGAACGGGCTCTGAGGGACCTGGAATCGGCCAAGACCAGGCTTCGTGAAGCGGAGCGCCGGGCGGAGCTGGCCGACGAACGTGAACGGCGTCTCGACCAGGCGGAGGCGGAGGTCGCCGACGCCCGCCACAAGCGGCTCGCCGAGCTGGAAGAAGTTTCGGGAATGACCAGTGCGCAGGCGAAGCAGGCACTGCTGAAGGAGGTCGAGGAGGAGGCATCTCACCAGGCCGGACTGACCGTCCGCCGGATCGAAGAGGAAACCCGGCTCGACGCCGAACGCCGGGCCCGGGGAATACTCGCGGTGGCGATGCAGCGCCTCGCCTCGACCCGGTCGATCGAATCGAACACCTACACGATCCATCTCCCCAGCGAGGAGATGAAAGGCCGGATCATCGGCAAGGAAGGCCGCAACATTCGCGCCCTCCAGAATCTGACCGGTGTCGACATAGTGATCGACGAGACACCGGAAACGGTGGTCATCTCAAGCTTTGACGGTGTGCGAAGGGAAGTCGGAAGGCTCACCCTTGAACGGTTGATCGCCGACGGCCGAATTCACCCTGCCGCATGCGAAGCCGCCTATGAGGAATCGGTTGCCGAAATCGACGATGTGATGATCGACGCGGCGGAAGGAGCGCTGCTGGAGGCGAGAGTGACCGGGCTGCATCCGGAACTCGTACGGCTGCTCGGCCGGCTCCGCTTTCGGACCAGCTACAGCCAGAACGTGCTTGCCCATCTGGTCGAATGCTCGAATCTGGCCGCGCTCATGGCGGCCGAGCTCGGGGCTTCCGTGGAAGTAGCCAGGCGGGCGGCTTTACTTCATGACATCGGCAAGGCGGTCAGTCACGAAGTCGAAGGCACCCACGCGGCGGTTGGTGCGCGACTGGCCCGGCGCTACGACGAAGTCGAAGCGATCAGCCATGCGATCGAGGCCCACCACAACGAGATCGAACCGGTCACCGTGGAGGCAGTCATCGTGCAGGCAGCCGATGCGCTCTCTGGCGCCCGGCCGGGGGCCCGGGGAGATTCTCTGGAGCAATACGTGACCCGGCTCAGCGATCTCGAAGAGATCGCGATGCGTCAGGACGGCGTGAACAAGGTTTTCGCGATGCAGGCCGGACGGGAAATCAGGGTGATGGTCGATCCCGGCCAGGTCGACGATCAGGCGACGGCGCTCATTTCACACGAAATCGCGGCAGCGATCGAAAGGGAAATGGAATATCCGGGCCAGATCAAGATCACCGTGATCCGCGAGCTCAGATCGACCCGGATCGCCAAGTAGCAGCAGGCAAGGAATCCTCCGAAGAATGTAGGATTCGCCCCGATGGATATCAAGACCGTCTTCCTCATCTTCGGCATCAGTCTCGCCTGCTTCGCGGTGATCGTCAGCTTCATCGGACTGCGTTCGAAGAACTTCCCCAGCAAGGGCGCCCTGATCGGGCTTCTGTTGCTAGGTGCGGTGCTGGTTGGCGGCACCACCACCTTCGCAGTCAAGCTTTCCATCGAGGAAGCTCACGAGCGCGAAGAGGGCAAGCACCCGACCGGCGACGAATCAACCGAAGCCGCCGGAATAAGGCTCATACACGCAGATCTCGCTTAGGGCGAGACGCGCCAGGCTCCACGGGGGCGGCGCCGGGGGTGCCCGAAAAGGGACTCCTTAATCAGAGCGCGAAGCGCTCGTTCCTTTTCGGGCACCACCGGTGCCGACCCATCCGCTCGCTGTAACCTGATCGTCCCATGAAGAAGTTCCACGTAACCACCTTCGGGTGCCAGATGAACGAGCATGATTCCGAGCGGATGAAGGGCATGCTGACTTCGCTTGGGTATTCGGAATCCGGGCAACGTGACGATGCCGATCTGATCCTCTTCAACACCTGCTCGATCCGGGAGAACGCGGACAACCGCTTCATCTCGCACCTGGGTGAAGCCAAACGCCTGAAGAAAGAGGATCCGGAACGGATCGTCGGGGTCGGTGGCTGCTGGGCCCAGTCGGTGAAGGATGAAGTCTTTCGCCGTTTTCCGTTCGTGGACGTCGCTTTCGGTCCCGGGCAAATCCACAAGCTCGCCGAGTTCCTCAACTCGGATCAGCTGACCGCGCAGGGCTACTTCGAATTCGAGGATTTCGCCGGCCATCTGCCTTCGCACCGGGCCCGACAGTTCCAGGGATGGCTGCAGATCTCGCAGGGCTGCAACTGCGTCTGTTCCTACTGCATCGTGCCGTCGACCCGCGGCCGCGAACAGAGCCGGGACCCTCGGGAACTTGTGGCAGAGGCCGAGCGCCTGGCCGCCGACGGTGTCCGGGAGATCACCCTGCTGGGCCAGAACGTGAATTCCTACGGGCGCGACCTTCCGAAGGAGAGCCGGGTGCGGTTTTCCGACCTGCTGGGAATGGTCGATGCGATCGACGGGATCGACCGGATCCGCTACACCAGCCCGCATCCGAAGGACATGCGCGAGGACGTGATCGAAGCCCACGCCAGCCTGGCCAGCCTCTGCGAGCACATTCACCTTCCGCTCCAGTCAGGTTCGAGCCCGATCCTCAAGAAGATGCGCCGCACCTACACCCGTGAGAGGTACATGGACCGGGTCGCGATGATCCGGGAGATGGTTCCGGATTGCGCGATCACCACGGACATAATCGTGGGCTTTCCGGGAGAGACCGAATCTGATTTCGACCAGACGCTGGAGGTGGCTGAAGAAGTCGGCTACGACGGCGCCTTCACCTTCGTCTATTCGCCACGTCGCGGCACCCTTGCGGCTGAGATGGAAGATCAGATTCCCCATCCGGTCAAGATCGAAAGGATGGAGCGCCTGGTCGAGGTCGTCCAGCGCCGGGCAAAGGAACAGGCGCAGCGGTTCGTCGGTCGCCGGATGGAAGTGCTGGTTGAAGGTCCGAGCCGGAACGATCCAACCCGGATCCGTGGCCGCATCCGCCACAACAAGGCGGTCAACTTCGAGGGTACGGCCGAAGCGGGGCAGATGGTCGAAGTCGAGATCGGCTCGGCGACCTCCCAGACCCTGCTCGGCAGCGAGCGCCTGCTCAGCGGCATCGGCGCCTGAGCGATGTCCAGGCCGGTGCCGGAACCGGCAGGTCCGGCGCTGCCTCTGATCGCGGTCTTCGGCCCGACGGCGATCGGCAAGACGGGGGTGGCGATCGAGATTGCCGGTCTGCTTCGCGAACGAGGCGAGGATCCGGTCGCCATCAATTGCGATTCGATCCAGGTCTACAGGGGCCTGGAAGTGATCAGCGGGGCAGCCTCGCCTGACGATCAGGCCAGTCTCGAGCACCGGCTGCTGTCATTCGTTCCGATCGACGAGGAGTTCAGTGCCGGAAAGTTCGCCGAGGCGGCCCATGCTGAAATCGACCGGGCCATCGCGGACGATCGCCGGCCGATTCTGGTCGGTGGCACCGGGCTCTACCTCCGGGCGGCATTGACCGAACTGGAAATGCGGCCCCCGGTCGACCTCGAACTGCGAGCCGAAGTCGAAGCCGAGATCGAGTCCCGCGGGCCGGATGCCCTTCACCGGGAGCTGCCCGAGGACATGGCGGGGCGGGTGCACCCGAACGATCGCAAGCGGATCGCCCGCCTGACCGAGCTGGTGAGGTCTGGAATCGACCCCCATCCGGACCATGAGGGGGGAGGGGAACTCTGGACCGCCTCACTGAGACACCCGACCCTGCTGGCCGGGCTGGTCGAAGAAGACGAGGCGCTGGTCTCGAAGATCAGAACCAGGGTGGAACTGATGGCTACTGCCGGCGCGGCGGACGAAGCCGAGAGGGCGGAACAGGCGGGTGCCGCACGCACGGTAAGGGCGGCGATCGGATTCGACGAGTTCCGCGCCGGAGACCTCGAAAGGATCGTCACGCTGCACCGCCGTTACGGCCGGCGCCAGATGACCTGGATGCGCCGGATGGACGGTGTCGAAGTGATCGACCGCAGCGGATTGACCAATCTCGATGCGGCGGCGCAGATCCTCGAACTCGCCGACCAGATACCTTGCCGGGTCGCATGAAGTTCGAAAAATGGCAAGCACTCGGCAATGACTACGTGATCATCGAAGCCGCGGATCTGCCCTGGGAACCCACCCAGGCGAGGATCCAGCGGATTTGCGATCCCCACTTCGGCATCGGTTCCGACGGGGTCCTGTTGATCTCGAAGTCAGACGATCCGCAGTACGTGGCCGAACTCAGAATCTTCAATCCCGACGGTTCGGAAGCCGAACTTTCAGGTAACGGAGCCAGAGAAGCGATTCTCTACCTGCGCCGTCACGGCTGGACCGACCAGGACTGGTTCACGATCCTGACCGTATCCGGGCCGGTGACCCCGACGATCACTTCCGATCGGACCTGCTCGGTCGAGATGGGCAAGGCGTCCACGACTTCGAAGGACTATCCGGAAGGCGCGCCTGACGGGAAGGGGACACTCTCCTCGGGTGACCGCGACTGGAAGTTCCAGCACGTCTCGATCGGCAATCCGCAATGCGCGATCGAAGCTGGAGCCGACCTCGAGGAACTCGACCTCGGCAAGATCGGTCCCGGAATCGAACGAAACTGCCTGTTTCCGAACCGGTCGAACGTTTCTTTCTTTCGCGTTTCCGGTTCCCGGGTCAGGGCCCGCATCTTCGAGCGCGGTGTCGGCGAGACGCTTTCCTCGGGCACGGGAGCTTCGGGCGCAGCCGTCGCCGCATTTCTGTCCGGCGCGAAGAGCCCGATAACCGTCGAGCTGGACGGTGGCGAGTTGACGGTCGAGATCAGCGACGACCTCGACGTGACCCTGACCGGCTGGGCGGAACCGATCCTCACCGGCGAGCTTTCGCCTGAAATGATGGCGGCTCTGGCCGGACTCGGCTGAAGCGCCGACCGACCAGAGTTCCAGAGAACCGATCCACCGAAGGAGAAACCGTGGCGCTGACCGATCCATCAAGGCGACTTCAGGCGATGCCGCCGTACATGTTCGCCGAGCTCGAGAAGAAGATCGCTGACAAGCGGGCTGCGGGCATCGATGTGATCAGTCTCGGAATCGGTGATCCCGATCATCCGACCTACCCGCATGTGGTCCGCGCGATGCAGGATGCGGTGGCCGACCGGGGCAACCAGAACTACCCGAGCAACCGGGGCCGCGAAGAGTTCCGCCGCGCCTTTTCCGACTTCTACAGCCGGCGGTTCGGGGTCGAGATCGATCCCGAGAACGAAGTGATTCCGGCGATCGGCGCCAAGGAATGCATCTACAACCTCTGTTTCGCCTTCCTCGATCCGGGTGACGTCGCCCTGGCTTCCGATCCCGGTTACCCGGTTTACACCGGTGGCCCGATTCTCGCCGGCGCCGAAGCAGTGCTGCTTCCCCTGAAGGAAAAGCTCGGCTTCGCCCCCGATCTCGAGGCGATTGACGCCCAGACCGCCGAGCGCGCCCGGCTGCTCTTCCTCAACTATCCGAACAATCCCTCCGGAGCAATCGTTCCCGACGGCTTCTTCGAGCAGGTCGTCGATTTCGCCCGCGAAAACGAGATCCTCGTGGTTCACGACAACGCCTATTCGGAAACCACCTACGACGGCTACGTTGCCCCGAGCTTCCTCGCCACTCCCGGCGCGAAGGAAGTCGGTGTCGAGGTCTTCTCGCTCTCCAAGGGCTACAACATGACCGGCTGGCGGGTCGGAGCGATTCTCGGCAACGCCGACGCGATCAGCACCTACTGGCGACTCAAGACGAACGTCGACTCCGGTCTCTTCGAGGCGATCCAGATCGCGGCGGCAGCCGCTCTGGACGGACCGACGGCACCGCTCGAGGAAATGAACGCGATCTACGCCCGGCGCCGCGATCTGACGGTCGACACCCTGCGGGCGATCGGCGTGGACGTGAAGAGCCCCAAGGGCACGATTTACGTCTGGGCGCCGGTTCCTGACGGCTACACCTCGACCAGCTTCTGCGAGAAGGTTCTCGAAGAGGCAGCCGTCGTCATCTCACCCGGTTCGATGTACGGACGAAGCGGTGAAGGCTATTTCCGGATTTCGCTCACCACGCCGGACGAGCGCCTCTCCGAGGCACTCGAACGCATGAGGGAGCACCTGGCCTAGATACGGCCTTCTGCGGCGAGCGTGTCGCGGAGGCCGGCTTTGGCCTCGCGAGGATTCCAGCCGAGGTCCCTGCGGGCCTTGGCGGAGTCCGCCCAGAAAGTGACCCCGTCGGTCGACCGGATCAACTCGGCCAGGTTCGGCGGCTGGTCCATGATCTTGCCGACCAGCGGACCGATCGGACGGAGAGCCTTGAGTACACCGGTGGGCATGTTCCGCTTCGGTACCTTCTTGCCGGCGATCTCCCCGACCATCTCGAGGATCTGGCGCATCGTGTAGTTGTCCTGGTTGAGGATGTAGCACTCGCCGGTTTCACCCTTGTCCAGCGCCAGGGCGAAGCCGGCGGCGATGTCTTCGACATGGGTGAGTCCGGTACCGAACTCCGGGAAGGGGACCATCGGCAGCTTGCCGTCGAGGAACTGGTGGATGGTCGAACCGAGTTCGGAATGGTCCTCGGGACCGTAGACCCCGCCGGGCTGGACGATCACGCAGGGAAGATCGCGGGTCTTGATCAGGTTGAGGGCGATCTGGTGGGCTTCGTACTTGGTCTCTTCGTAGACCGATGTGAAGTCGAGGCCGCCGGCATTGCCGAGATCGGGCCGCTGGAAATCCTCGGTCGCGACCTCACGGTGGGTGTTGCCGAAGATCGCGCAGGTCGAGACATAGAGAACGCGCGGAATGCCGGCCTCGAGCGCCGCTTCGAGAGTGTTGGCGGTGCCTTCGACGTTGGCCTTGCGGAGCACGGGAATCCGGTCCTTGGGGATGCCGACCTCGTACAGGGCGGCATTGTGGATCAGGGCATCGGATCCCGCCATCTGCTCGGCCAGGCGTGGGCGGGAGGAGAGGTCGCCGTCGACCAGTTCAACCCCGATTGCGGCGAGATCGTCCGCTTTCGAGCGGTCCCGGACCAGGCAGGTCAGCTGATGACCCTGTTCGGTCAGGAGCTTCGCGGTAGCTCCGCCAATGAATCCGGTTGCGCCAGTCATGAAGATCTTCATGGACGGGAGCGTAGCGCGGGGCGGGGGTATCTAGGATGGAGTCAGTGAGCGAATCCGTCGAGACCTCGAAGACGAGGCGTGCCAAGCAGCGCGCAGTGATGATCGCGGTGGACACCACCGGAGACACGACGCTGGACGAACTCGGGGAACTGCTCCGAACCGCCGGAGTGGCTACGGTCGGAGAAGTCATCCAGAGTCGCAGCGAACCGGATCCCGACCGCTATTTCGGCAAGGGCAAGCTGGAAGAAGTCAAGGAGGAAGTCAAACGCTCGGGAGCCAACCTGGTCGCCTGCGACGACGAACTGGCACCGCGCCAGGAGAGAAATCTCGAGGCGGCGCTCGAAGTGCCGGTGATCGACCGTACGGCGACAATCCTCGACATATTTGCCGATCACGCCCATTCAGCCGAAGGAAAGCTCCAGGTCGAGCTGGCCCAGCTCGAATACAACCTGGCCCGGATGCGGGGACTCTGGACCCACCTCGAAAGACTCGGAGCGGGAATCGGAACCAGGGGTCCCGGCGAGTCCCAGATCGAAACCGACCGGCGGCTGGCCCGCGACCGCATCGCCATGCTCAGGCGCCGGCTCCGCCACGTCGAACAGAACCGTGGCGTGATGCGAGCCCGCCGTCAGGATTCCTCATTGCCCCAGGTGGCCCTGGCCGGATACACGAACGCCGGCAAGTCGACCCTGCTCAATGCCATGACCGGAGCCGACGTCAGCGTCGGTGACCGTCTGTTCCACACTCTGGACCCGACGACCCGGGCCTTCGAGTACGAAGGCCGCCGCTATCTGGTCACCGACACGGTCGGCTTCATTGAAAAGCTGCCGCATCAACTGGTCGAAGCCTTCAAGGCGACCCTTGAGGAAACCGTCCTGGCAGATCTCATCCTCCACGTCGTCGACTCCTCGGCCGGCGAAGAGCGGATGAAGATGGAAATGGCTGCCGCTGACGAAGTCCTGAACGAGATCGGGGCCGGTGACAAACCGCGGCTGCTCGTCCTGAACAAGGTCGATCTGCTCGACGACGAGGCCAGGGCCGAGGTCCGGATCGACCATCCCGACGCGATCCAGGTCTCAGCGGTGACCGGGGAGGGGCTGGAAAAGCTCAGGGCCGAAATGGAACGGGCATTCGAGGAAACGATGGCTCCGGTCGAGTTGCTCGTCCCTTACGCGCAGGGAGCGAGACTCCATGAACTGCATGAAGTCGCCGGCAAGGTTGACCGTGAGGACGGTCCTGACGGCGTTCTTGTGAGAACCCGGCTGCCGCTCGGTGAGCTGCATCGCTTCGCCGATCTGGTCACCAGCTGATCGGCAGTCAGGCGGCGGCGCTAGAGTCCGCGGCGATGGAACTCAAGGTTCAGCTGCTTAGCGATTCCGCAACCCTGCCGACCCGGGCCCACGAGGGCGACGCCGGGCTCGACCTCTACGCGGCAGAAGCCGCGCACATCGGTCCCGGTGAGCGCTGGCAGGTGGCAACCGGGATCGCGGTCGAGATTCCGGACGGACATGCCGGCATGGTGCTTCCGCGCTCCGGTCTTGCCCGTCGCAACGGCATCTCCCTGGTCAACGCTCCCGGACTGATCGACTCCGGGTACCGGGGTGAGCTCAAGGTTCTGCTGCTGAACAATGATCCGGCCGAGGTTTTCCGGATCTCGCCCGGCGATCGCATCGCCCAGCTGGTCATCACCCCGGTGGTCAGTGCGGAACCGGTCCAGGCCGAAGTCCTGACCGAGACCGAACGGGGCGAGGGCGGCTTCGGCTCAACCGGCCGCTGAAGCCGATTGTCGTTGCGGCTCTAGCCTTTAATGGCGGCGTTCAGGGCCGCCTGATGGGCTGCGTTCTCCAGCTCGTCGTCCAGGGGCTCCAGGGTGGGCCGTTCACCGTGGTGATGCTCCAGGCCGGTGGCGATCAGGTAGTCGGCCAGCCAGGCGTTCTTGGGGAGCAGGGGGCCGTGAAGGTAGGTGCCGATCAGGTTGTCTTCCCTGACGCCTTCATAACCGCTCTCCCCGTTGTTGCCGTGACCGTGAATGACCTTGCCGAGCGGCTCGGCTTCACCCAGACGGGTGCGGCCACCGTGGTTCTCGAATCCAGCCAGTGTTCGGGATTGACCATCGAGATCGACCTCGATCGCAACCGGGCCGATCAGCCGCGGACCGGGTTCACGGACCGTTTTCAGGTCGACCAGATCCAGTCCTGCGATGGTTTCGCCTTCGAGTTCGTAGGACTCTCCGAGCAACTGATAGCCGCCGCAGACCGCGAGGATTGCCGCGCCGTCCTGTTTGGCGGACCGCACCGATTCCTGCTTGGTCTCGATCAGGTCGCGGGCCACGGCCTTCTGGTCGCGGTCCTGCCCGCCACCCATGTAGAGAAGGTCGTGCCCGGATGGATCGAATCGCTCGCCCGGTCCGCAGCGGGTCACCTCAAATTCGATTCCCCGCCACTCGCAGCGATGCTGGAGGAAGAGGATGTTGCCCCGGTCGGCATAGATGTTCATCTGGTCCGGATAGAGGCTGAGCAGACGGAGCTTCATGATCTGGACTCTAGGGTTCGGGCACTCTGGCCAGCGTGACGGGCGACCACTATCACCGAGGCGATGTGGCGTTCGGTTTCGGGAAGCTCGATGGTTCCGGCGACCTCGAGTCCGGCCTCCGCGATCTCTTCGGCCAGCATGTGCCGGTCCAGCCGGTCCAGCCGGATGCTGTCATGCGACTCTTCGAACGAGCCATCGGGCGAGACGATCTGGCGCAGCCGGACCAACGTGAGGGAATCGCCGTCATCTTCGACTTCGACCGGGCGGCTGGCGTAGACCCAATGACCGACCTCCCGGACATCCGGAAGCACATCGACCTCGCGTGAGCCTTCGGGGATCCACTCGGAAATCGCGAAAGCGGCGAGGCCACCGGGTTCCAGCCGGTCTCGTACCGATTCGACCAGGTTCTGGCGGGAAACCTCGCCGCCGACGATGTGAAGCAGTTGCTGGGGGGCGATCACCGCGTCAAAACTCTCTCGCCCCAGATCGAGCGGACCCAGGTCGGTTGCACTTCCGGTGATGGCCGAGACGGATTCGCCGCTCGACAGCCGGTTCAGGTCTCCGACCAGGACCGGATCGTTGTCCACTCCGGTCACCTCGCGGCCGGCAGAAGCCAGGTGACGGGCCACCCGGCCGATCCCGCAACCCAGATCGAGAACACAGCTGGAATCCCTGGTCAGTTCTGTCCAGGCCCGGAGATCGGCCGTGTACCCGCAGGACTCGACCAGCTGCCAGATCGCGGCCCGCGGGGAATCTTGGTCGGCGAGGATCAACCTTCCCAGTACCGCTCGGAATCACCACGCTCGGCCAGCAGGTTCCTCAGGTCGAGCAGGGCGGTGTAGGTGGGAAGGGCGAAGAGCTGGCCCTCGGCCGCCGCGACCGCGTGATCGAGCGCGGTCGCCGGATCCTCGATGACCACGGTCCGATCGGCCGGCCACCCGGCGTACTTAAGCCTCAAAGCCAGTTCCGCTGCCCGGGTGCCGGTGCAGGTGACCCGGCCGACCCTTTCGGCGAGCATCTCGAAATCCGCATCCCAGATCCACGAGACATCGCGGCCGTCGGCGATTCTGTCGTTGAGGGCGATCCAGATGTCGATCGGAGCTGGTTCCAGCGCGAGCGTGCGGATCACCTCATTGGCCCCGGCCGGATTCTTGATCAAGAGGATGGAGAGCGATACGTCGCCGACCTCGATCCGCTCTACCCGGCCGAAGACGGCCTTCATCGCGGCCAGGCTGCCGACGGCATCGGCGACCGGGACACCGAGCCGGCGTGCGGTCGCGATCGCCCCGAGAGCGTTGTAAAGGTTGTAGAGACCTGGAAGCGGCAATTCGAGCTGATCGCTGCCCTCCGGGGAATTGATGGTTGCGGTCAGGCCGGACATGCCCTTGAGGGTGATCGAGGTTGCCGAGAGGTCTGGCTCCGGGCGCCGCATGCCGCAGTTCTCGCAGTGGTAATGGCCGAGATGGCCGACGAATGCCCGGTCATAGGTCAGTTCGTGACCGCAGACCCGGCAGAGCTTGGCGTCGTGCGCATGCTGAAGCTCCGGCAGGGCCTGGGATTCGTCGTCGATTCCGAAGTAGGTGGTGTCATCGCCGCTGGAGTTGCCGATGTCGGCGATCAACGGGTCGTCGGCGTTGAGCACGAATCCGGTCCGTCCGGACAGGCGGGCCGCCAGATCCTTCCAGGCATCGGCGAGGGTCTCGGTCTCGCCGTAGCGATCCAGCTGGTCCCGGAAGAGGTTCCCGAGCAGAATCGTGCCCGGTTCGAGCCGGTCGGCAACTTCCGGCAGCCAGGCTTCATCGACCTCGAAGAGTCCCTCGCTGCCTTTCTGCTCGGCCAGTGAAGTCGCGACTCCCCATGTCATGTTCGATCCGGCACGATTGTGGACCGGGTGGCGATCCGCTCCGGCGAGAATGGTCGCCAGCATGGAAGCGGTGGTGGTCTTGCCGTTGGTGGCGGAGATCAGCGTGGTGCCATCGGTCAGGTTCCGCCCCAGCTTGCTGATCGCGTCCGGGTCCAGCTTGAGCAGGACCCTGCCTGGCAGGGTGGTCCCGCCGCCCTTGCCAGTGGCCCGGCTGAGCCGTCCGACCGTGCGGGCGATCGCTGCTTTGGTCCTGATCAAGCCGGGTCCTCGGGGACGATCATCCGCAGGGCGGAAGGAATGACCCGGATCGTCGCGGGAAGTTCGGTCAGGGGATCACCATCCGCATAGACGGTGAAGGGACGGCTCGCCTTGATCTCGATCGAGGTGGTCTGGTGGTTGCCGACAACTTCCGGATCCTCCACGTGGGTGCCCTTGAACACCTTTGGCAGGTTGAGAAGGAACCTGAACTTCGAGATCTCCCCGATCGTGACGACATCGAGCTTGCCGTCGTCGATCACGGCATCCGGGGCCACGTTCATGCCGCCACCGTAGAAGCCGTTGTTGGCCACGGCGACGGTGTAACCGGTCAGGCGGCTCTGGACTCCCTGCTCGACCAGGCTGAATCGTGCCGGCTTCCAGGCGAACAGGGCCCGCAGCGCCGCGTAGGCATAGACCGGCTGACCCTTGAGCAGTTTTGCCTCGTTGGCGATCCGGTTGGCGTCGGAATCGAATCCGACCGAGGCGATTCCGAGGAAGCGTTTGCCGTTCGCATCACCGACGTCGATCGACCGGGTATGACAGGCGGCCAGACAGGCGACCGCCTCGGTTGGATCGGTCGGAATGCCAAGACCACGGGCAAGGTCGTTGCCCCGGCCGGCCGGGATCAATCCGACCGGAGTGTCAACGCCGGCCAGGGCGCCGCCGACCGCGCCGATCAGTCCGTCGCCACTCATGACCACCGGAATCTCACGGGAATCGACGGCTTCGAAAGCGAGGTCGACCCCATGCTCCAGTGACCGGGTCCGCTCGACCCGGAAAGGGATGCGGAGGGCGTCCAGCGCACCTTCCACCGCCGGAAGGAGCTGCTTCGAGCGGCCGCCTCCGGAGCTCGGGTTCATGATCAATGTGTAGGCCTGCGCTTCGCTCATCGGCTTTCCTCGAGTTTCGCGGCGATCCATGTTCCTTCACCGGCGGCACCGGAGTGGACTTCCCCGAATCCGTGGGCAGCCAGTTTCCTTTGGACCAGTTTCTCCGGGGTGCTGAAAGGGGTCTCGTCGCCGAGGCTGGTGGCGATGATCACGCCGCCGCCCGGCCGGATGACGCGACTGATCTCACGAAAGAAAACCGGCATGTTGACCTGGGTCACGAGATCGAAGGAATCGTCCCCGAAGGGAAGCTTCGAGGCATCCGCCACCCGGAAGCTGACCCTTGCGTCGGGATCGAGTCCGATCTTCGACTGGGCGGTGGCGATCATCTCGTCGGAGAGATCAACCCCGCGGATCCCGGCGGTCGGGAACTCGCGGGCGAGGAACAGGGTTCCTGCTCCGGTGCCGCAACCGAGGTCGAGAACCCTTTCGGGTTTCACGTCGAGTGAATCGAGTCCGGCGGCCAGGGTGGCGAGATGACCGGGAGATCCGGCCATCGTCCTTTCGTCCCAGCCGCTTGCCGCGCCATCGAAGAAGCGTCCGACCGAAGAGCTGATCAACGGCCATGCCCAGGGCGCGACCGCCGCCACGCGGCAGATGGTCTTGCCGATGATCCTGGTCTTCCGGTCGGCTGCGGAACGGTACTCGGGCACCCCCGGATCATTTCAAGTAGCCGTTTATCTAGACTGGCGCCGATGAGCGAACGCGGAAAACTTGTGACTCTGGGCGTAATCGGTGCGATCCTGGCCGTCGTCGTTGCGGCGATCCTGATCGGCAAGGGCGGGGGTGACAGCGGCGATGACAGCACGACGGCCACTCCGGTGACCAAGGACGTCAAGCTGACCAAGCCGGAGCCCGGCTCCGTGGTCTCGGAGGGCGAGACGGCGTCGGTGAAGATGGAGACGACCGAGGGCGACTTCACCATCGCACTTGACACCACCAAGTGGCCGATCACCGCGAACAGCTTCGCCTACCTGACCGAAGAGAAGTTCTATGACGGACTCGGCTTCCACCGCATCGTTCCCGATTTCGTGATCCAGGGCGGCGATCCGACCGGAACCGGTTCCGGAGGCCCGGGATACAGCCTGGTTGAGAAGCCGGCGGCCGACACCACCTATCCGATCGGAACCGTGGCGATGGCCAAGACCGGGGCCGAGGCGCCGGGAACTTCCGGCAGTCAGTTCTTCATCGTCACCGGGGCCCAGGGCGCAAGCCTGACTCCCGACTACGCAATCGCCGGCAAGGTTTCCGACGGCATGGACGTGGTCAATGCGATCGGATCCCTGGGGTCCGCCGACGAGACCCCGACCAAGCAGGTCGTGATCGAGAAGGCAACCCTCGAGAAGGGCTGAGTTTGGACTCCGGTCCGGTCAGCTTTTCCATCCCCGAGGGGGATGACGGACCGGAAATCCGGGGGGAAGTCGACGGCGAAGGCACGGCGATCGTGCTTTGCCATGGACTTTCGGCCACCCGCAGGTATGTGGTCCATGGGTCCCGTCATCTGCCGCGGCGCGGATACCGGCTGACCACCTACGACGCCCGGGGACATGGCGAAAGCGGTGCCGCGGACGTCTACGACTACGCCGGTCTGGCCGGGGACCTCGAGCGGGTCGTCCGGGACCGGGAAGGCACCGGACCGGTCATCTTCGGTGGCCATTCGATGGGCTGTCATACGGTGGCCCGAAGGGCCCTCGAATCACCCGGATCGGTTTCGGCCCTGATCCTGGCCGGACCGGTTTTCGTCGGGCCGGGCGGGGAGGACGAGACTCGCTGGGACGCCCGTGCGGATGCGATGGAGGAAAGTCCGGAAGCGTTCGCCGACGTGGTCTCCGAAGGACTCGGAGAGGCGGTGAGGGACACGGTCTGGAGGATCGCCCGGGATCGGGCCCGCCTCCATCTTCATCCGGCGGCGGTGGCCGAAGCTTTGAGACAGATTCCCCGCTCGAGCCCCTTCGGTTCGGTCGACGAACTGGCTGGCATCGAAGTTCCCGTGCTGGTCGTGGCGAGCCAGGATGACACCGACCCGAGCCACCCCTACGCGGTAGCCGAAGCCTGGGCCGAGGCGATTCCCGGGGCGGAGATGGTCAGCGAGGATCCGGGACAGTCGCCGCTGGTCTGGCAGGGCGGGAAGCTTTCCCGGGTGATTGACGACTTCCTGGGCAGGCACGGACTGGCTCCGGCCGGCTGATCGTCCGCAGTAGCCTTCGCCGTGATGGAGGAACTCGAAGCAGCCCCTGGACCGCCGCCCAAAGAGGGCATGGTCTGGATACCGGGCGGGACCTACAACATGGGGAGCGACCGGCATTACCCCGAGGAGAAGCCCACCGGCCCCGTTTCGGTCGACGGTTTCTGGATGGACGAGACGGCGGTGACCAATCGTCAGTTCGCTGAATTCGTCGCTGACACGGGTTACGTCACCACCGCCGAAAAGGCACCGGATCCGGCGATGTATCCGGGGGCCGACCCGGCGATGCTGGTGCCCGGTTCGATCACTTTCGCCAAACCGTCGGGGCCGGTCGATCTCTCGAACCCGATGCAGTGGTGGGCCTGGACCCCGGGTGCCCAGTGGCGCCACCCGCTCGGGCCCGGATCGACGATCGAGGACCGGCTCGAACATCCGGTCACCCAGGTGACTTTCGAGGATGCCGACGCGTTCTCGCGCTGGGCCGGCAAGCAGCTGCCGACCGAGGTCCAGTGGGAACGAGCCGGCCGGGGCGGGATCGAAGGCGCCGAATTTGCCTGGGGGGACGAGATCGCGCCAGGTGGCGAAGAGAAGATGAACCGCTGGATCGGCGAATTCCCCTGGAAGTTCCGACCACGTCCGGGAGGCGAACGCAAACCCGGGACCGTCGCCGTCAGGACTTTCGAACCGAATCCCTTCGGTCTCTACGAGATCACCGGCAATGCCTGGGAATGGACGAACACCTGGTTTTCCAGCAGTCATCCCGAGCCGACCAGCCGTTGCTGCGCGCCGGCAAATCCGCTCGGCCCGGGTGTCGACGCGAGCCGCGATCCCGCCAGCGGGATACCCCGGAAGGTTCTGAAGGGTGGCTCCTTCCTCTGTGCCGACAACTACTGCTCGCGCTACCGGCCTTCCTCGCGGATTCCGGAGAGCATCGAGAGCTCGACGGTTCACATCTCCTTCCGCTGCATCGTCCCTGACGACAGCCAGTCAGGATAGGGTTCTCCCGGTCTGCGGTTCGATCGGGGTCGTGCCGGATTTCAACGCCAAATCGGAGGGAACAAATGTCTGAAACCAGTGGATCACAGCCACCTGGAGGATCTGCCGCATGGGCCTCATGGGTCGCTTTCGCCGGCATCATGCTGATGCTCATCGGTGTCTTCAGTGTCATCGCCGGACTTGCCGCGCTGACCGGAGACGGCTACATCAAGAACACGTCGTACGACGACGTCCTGCTGGTCAACTTCAAGGTCCTCGGAGTCTTCTGGATCGCCCTCGGAATCCTCAAGACCTGGGCTGGTTTTGCGCTGATCCAGGGTCGTGACTGGGCCCGGCTGGTGACCATCGTCCTGGTCTTCATCAGCGCGATCAGTCATCTGCTCGACCTGACCTCACAGCCGTTCCTGAGCCTGCTCTTCATCGCCATCGATCTGGTCATCCTCTACGGCGTGACCGTGCGCTGGCAGGTCGCCAAGACCGGCATGGGGGACTGACGCGAACGCCCGGGTTTCCCAACTGAAGGCCTGGGCTTCGAAGCTGCCCGAACCGCTGCGGCGGTTCGGGTCCGCCTGCTGGGCCGTCCTCCTGTCTTTTGACCGGTCGGCCGGAACCCGGCAGGCGGCCCAGCTCAGCTTCTACGTTCTGATGACCTTTCCGGCGTTGCTTCTGCTCGCCGTCTGGATCCTCAGCAACATCTTCGATTCGCCCAACGTGCGGGCCGATCTGATCCAGGAGATCATCGACAACCTGCCTCTGGACCAGGTCCAGGGTCGCAAGGAAATCGAGGATCTGCTCAATCAGCTGACCCAGGGGGCGGGCGGGCTCGGAGTGGTGACCGTCGGCATCCTGATCTATTCCAGCTCGGCGGCGATCGGGGCACTCCGGCATGCGGTCGAGACGGCCAACGAAAAGGGGCTTTCAGGCCCCGGATTCCCGAAGAACAAGGGGCTGGACATCCTGATCATGCTGGTGACCCTGCCGGCCGCTCTCGTCTTCATCTCCCTGGTTCTGTCGCGAGACCTGGCCTCCGTCGTCAATGACAGCGCCTTCCTGACCTGGGTGGCCGACCACCTCGGAGGTCCGATCGGGATCTTCAGCGCCGGCGTCCTCTTCTACACGTGGATCTTCTGGTCGCTCAATCCGGGCAGCACGACCTGGTCCAGTGCGGCTGTCGGAGCGGCTTTCACCTCGGTTTTCATCTGGCTTGTCTGGGCCGCATTGCGGTTCTGGTTCGACCTGTCCGGAGGCGGCAGCGCCGTCTACGGGGTGCTGGCGGGATTTCTCGGGCTGCTGCTGTTTCTCAACCTCGCCTCGATGGCAGTCGTCCTGGGTGCCCACGTGGCCGCGATCTGGCGGGTCTACCGCGGCGGCGGGCCGAAGTCAAAGACAACCGCCGTGGCAGCCGGATAGATTCTCCCCATGGGTTGCTTCGTGGTTCTCTTCGCACTGGTCTCGCCTCGTCTGGCGCTCTTCTTCGTCCTGCTCTTTTCCGACTGGATCGGGCAGGCGATCGACGGCTGGGTAGTGCCGATGCTGGGCTTCTTCTTCCTGCCCTGGACCCTGCTCGCCTACGTGATCATGTGGCAGGTGAGTCCGCATGGCGTTGACGGCTTCGACTGGTTCATCGTCGCCTTCGCCTTCTGCGTGGACATCGCGTCATACGCGAAGACTTCCCAGTCAAGATCCAACTGACGGGCAGCGAGTCGACGCAGTCCGGTTCTTCAGTGAACGAAGATCTTCATCGCGAGGATCACGGCTCCGAACAGGGCGTTGACCGTGCCGATCAGTATCCGGCGGCCCCAGCTCCTGCCGTCACGGGTGCCGATCAGCAGTCCGGTCGCGAATAGGACGACGATTCCGGCGCCCACCGCGAAATAGCTGGCGCTGTCCTTGCTGACGATCCCGAGCGGAGCCGCCAGCATGGCGAGTGCAGGGATCATCGCTCCCTGAACGATTGGCCATTCCTGGCGGAAAGCTCCGGCTGCATGACCCAGAGCCTCTCGAGCGGTGGCGTAGCCGGCCGCAACGATGTCGGCGTAGACGTGGACCAGCCAGAAGACTACGCCGGTCAGGGCTGCCCAGACGGCGATTTCAACCGGACTCAGCGAAGGATCCTTCGATGCGGTTGCCACCACCGTCATCGAAACGATGGTCCCGTAAATTGCTCCGGCGAGATTGGCCTGTGACTTCCGTCCCACGGGCCGCAACGATAGTGACAACACCGGCTTCGGATAGAGTCGGGTGGTCCGTTGAGAGCGGGCAGGCGGCGGCCGGGAGATCGCAGCCGTAAATCCGAATTGGGGAGAAGTCTTGAACGAGTCCGTTTCGCTGCGCCGGTTGCTGGTCACTTTGTTCGTTTTGGCAGCGGGCCTTGTCGCCGTTTCCGGTCAGGCCCAGGCAGGTAAGAAGAAGGCCAAGCCGGCCACGGTGTCGATCACCACGATCACGACCGCCAACCAGCAGCAGCTGATCAACAAGAAGAAGCTGATTGTCAAGGTCAAGTCGACCGGCAAGGCATCACCGAAGATTTCCGCCGTAAGCGGTGGCAAGTCGAACTACTTCAAGTCGGTCACGGTCAAGTTCAAGAAGAAGAGCACCAAGACCGTCAACCTTGC
>Ga0209023_10002056_pt1 | contig 25916 bp, 30 predicted proteins | sample LakOneMetagenome_FD_187468 | JGI IMG/M metagenome (GOLD analysis project Ga0209023, IMG submission 187468) | Freshwater and sediment microbial communities from Lake Erie, Canada (SPAdes) (version 2) | ecosystem: Environmental > Aquatic > Freshwater > Lentic | place: Lake Erie, Canada... | reverse complement strand
CCGCCGTCATCCGGCTGAATGAAACCGTAGCCCTTAGTCGCGTTAAACCACTTCACTGTTCCCATGCTCACGCAGGTAGTCCTTCTAGATAGATATAGTCATAGCCCACGGTCGTGAGCTGGTGAGGATCGAAATTTGGATGAGGTCGTCAGCGTCTAAACCGGCTGTACCGGTGGTTAGCTAGGTCGTCCGGCCGAAGATCGATGAACTCCTATAGGCGAAGTACGCGCTCAAAACAATCCTGCTATGCGGATTTTTGCACGGAGCGGGTTTTGCTTGGCTGACAAATCGGACCGCGCTGCGGTCCGATTTGCAGAAAATTACCGGCGGCGGAACTGACCGCGGGGTGGGGTGCCGCGAGGAGGGCCACCACCCGGCCGTTCGTCTTTGTGCCGGAAAATGAGGCGGCCTTTTTCCAGATCGTAAGGCGACATTTCAATGGTCACCCGGTCGCCGGCCAGCGTTTTGATGCGGTTTTTCTTCATCTTACCAGCCGTATAGGCGACGATCTCGTGTCCTGCATCGAGCTGAACGCGATAACGCGCGTCGGGCAGAATTTCAGTCACCAGTCCTTCGAACTGGATCAGTTCTTCCTTGGCCATAAGGTCTCCAAATCCTCTGAATTATTGTCCTGATTGTCGTCCGCGGGTCTGTTTAAGACCGCTGCGGACGCTGATTCCTGTTGGGCCGATTTTGCGCCGGGCGGCTTTCACGATGCAAGAAGGCAACGCCCTGAATACCGTCGCTTTTGCCGCCCTGTGATGAACGGGGCTGTTCGTGACGATGGTCTTGACGTTGATCCTGTCGATTGCCGTCAGGCCTGCCGGGCTGCTGCGGTGAGCCTCCGCCCGGACGCCGACGGCGTCGGGGTCCCTGCGAACCGGGCGCGGCATCGTTGGAACGTGAGCCGTGACCCTGCTGATGGCCCGATCGCCCCGGGCGGTGGTGCTGGGACGGTGCCGTAGCTGGAGCGGCACGTTGATGGCCCGGCGTGCGGCGGTCTTCCTTCGGAAGGACCACGCGGATCAGCTTTTCAATATCGCGCAGATAGCCGAGCTCCTCGCCACCCGCGACCAGTGAGATTGCGGTGCCATCGGCGCCGGCGCGCGCGGTGCGGCCAATGCGATGGACATAGGTTTCAGGAACATTGGTGAGATCGAAATTGATGACATGGCTGATGCCGTCGACATCGATGCCGCGCGCGGCAATGTCGGTGGCAATCAATGTCCGAATTTCGCCGGTCCGGAATGCCGCCAGCACGCGCTCACGGTGGTTCTGAGATTTATTGCCGTGAATGGCCTCTGCTGGGATGCCCGCTCTCACCAGACCCTTCACGACCTTGTCGGCACCGTGCTTGGTGCGGGTAAACACCAATGCGCGATTGACCTGCTCAGTTTTCAAGATCTGAGCCAAAATAGCGGGTTTTGCGGAGTGATCGACCTGCAGCACGCGCTGGGTAATGCGCTCCACGGTAGAGGCGACGGGGGTAACCGCCACGCGCGCCGGATTTTGCAGCATCTGCTCGGCGAGATCGGCGATGTCCTTCGGCATCGTGGCCGAGAAGAACAACGTCTGACGCTTGATCGGCAGTTTGCTGACGATTTTGCGGATGTCGTTGATGAAGCCCATATCGAGCATGCGGTCGGCTTCGTCGAGGACGAGAAACTCGACCTGATTGAGCTTCAGCGCATTGCCCTGAACCATGTCGAGCAGACGGCCAGGTGTTGCCACCATCACGTCTACGCCTTGCATCACCGAGCGGACCTGACGGCCCATTGGAACGCCGCCGATCGCCAGCGCCGAAGTAAGGCGGATATGGCGGCCATAGGCATTGAAGCTCTCGAGGATCTGGCCGGAGAGTTCGCGGGTCGGGCTCAGCACCAGCACGCGGCAGGTCTTCGGGGCCGGCTTGATCCGGTTTTCGAGAAGGCGATGCAGGATCGGCAACGCAAAAGACGCGGTCTTGCCGGTTCCGGTCTGCGCGATGCCGATGACGTCTCGTCCGGTGATCGCGATGGGAATGGTTTGAGCCTGGATAGGGGTGGGCGTGACGTAATTTTCTTCTTTAAGTGCACGCGAGATTGGATCGGCCAAGCCGAAATCCTGAAAGGAGGTCAAAGGGTATCTTTCTATAAGCCAGAGCGCGCGCCTGACATGATGTCGGCTGCGGGGCGGGTGTCGGAGACACCCGCGTGTCTGGGGCGTCGATTAGGTTAGCTGAAGGAGCAAGCCAGAAGCCGGCCAAAATCTCTGGCAATCGGAATCAGAACACGCGGCTCGCAAAGACCTGATGATTCTCTAGGTCGTGCGGTTCATATGGAACAAGAACGCGGCGCTTTCAAGGTGAATGTCGCAGCGCAGTGCGCTGTGCCTTCTCGTGTAGTTGTAACCGCTCAGATACGACGCGACGTCTTTTGCGCGAATTTTAGACAGATGTTCGAATTTGCACATTAAATATGCAAATGCAAAAAATGGCGTCAGTTTATCCGCCTAAAAATAAGGCGTCATTTTCTCAGAAAATCTCAACGGTCAATATTTGTATTATAAATCAATATCTTAGTCTGCATCATCCCATGGCATAGTTCTTGCGATTCCGTTAACGCCGGCGGCAGGCAGCCTCCGCATAGCGTTTCACGTCTGCGTCAGGGAGATGACATCGCATGTTCACCAATTCCAACACCATTGCGGCCGCGCCGCTCAGCCGCCGCAAATGGCTGGCTGCGACCGCCGGTCTGTTTTTAGGTCTCGCCTCGATTGGCACGGCGAAGGCCGCCGATGACACCATCAAAGTCGGCGTTCTCCATTCCTTGTCGGGAACGATGGCCATCAGCGAAACCACGCTGAAGGACACGATCCTGTTCCTCATCGACGAGCAGAACAAGAAGGGCGGCGTTCTCGGCAAGAAGCTGGAAGCCGTCGTGGTCGACCCTGCTTCGAACTGGCCGCTGTTCGCTGAAAAAGCCCGCGAACTGATCACCAAGGAGAAGGTGTCCGTGGTGTTCGGTTGCTGGACCTCGGTGTCGCGCAAGTCCGTGCTGCCGGTGTTCAAGGAACTGAACTCGATTCTGTTCTATCCGGTTCAGTACGAAGGCGAAGAGAGCGAGCGCAACGTGTTCTATACGGGTGCTGCGCCGAACCAGCAGGCGATCCCTGCGGTCGATTATCTTGCCAAGGAAGAAAAGGTGCAGCGCTGGGTTCTGGCCGGCACCGACTACGTCTATCCGCGCACCACCAACAAGATTCTTGAAGCCTATCTGAAGTCGAAGGGCGTCAAGTCTGAAGACATCATGATCAACTACACGCCGTTCGGTCATTCGGACTGGCAGACGATCGTGGCCGACATCAAGAAGTTCGGCTCGGCTGGCAAGAAGACGGCGGTGGTTTCGACCATCAACGGCGACGCCAACGTTCCGTTCTACAAGGAACTCGGCAACCAGGGCATCAAGGCGACCGATATTCCGGTTGTTGCGTTCTCGGTGGGTGAAGAAGAACTCGCCGGCATCGACACCAAGCCACTGCTCGGCCATCTCGCGGCCTGGAATTACTTCCAGTCGATCAAGACGCCTGAGAACGAGGCGTTCATCAAGGCATGGCAGGCCTACACCAAGAACCCGAAGCGCGTGACCAACGATCCGATGGAAGCGCATGTGATCGGCTTCGACATGTGGGTGAAGGCTGTCGAGAAGGCCAAGTCGGTTGACTCCGACAAGGTGATCGACGCTCTGCCAGGCACCACCGCCAAGAACCTCACCGGCGGCGTGTCGGAAATGCTTCCGAACCATCACATCACCAAGCCTGTCTTCATCGGCGAAATCAAAGCTGACGGCCAGTTCGACGTGGTGTGGAAGACCCCTGGCCTTGTGGCTGGCGACGCATGGTCGAAGGAGCTTGATGGCTCCAAGGACCTCATCGGCGACTGGGTCGGCAAGAAGTGCGGCAACTTCAACACCAAGACCAACAAGTGCGGCGGTCAGGGCTCCTGATCCCGCCTCTTGAAGCAAAACGACCGGAAGGCGGCGGCAGTCGCCGCCTTCCTCTCAGCTGCCGGGGTTGTCAGGTGTTCTTCAGTTTCATCCATCGGTCCCGTGCGGCGCTCGTTGCACTGGCATTCGTGATCGTCTCAGGAATTCCGGTTCTGGCCGGTCCTTTCGAGGACGCGGTCGCCCAGCTTGCCAACGATTCATTCTCCGATACTGAAGCTGCCGTTGGGGTGCTCGCGACCAGCGGCAATCCGTTGGCCTTCTCCGTCATCGACGCACTGCAGGATGGCCGCCTGCTGGCCGATCCGAAGGCAAAGAAAGTTTACATCAAAGATAAGAGCGGCAAGACGCTCGATGCCGCGACTGGCGAGGCTGTGAGCACAGCGCCGACAGGCACCGTGGTCGTGCGCCTCAACAATCGCCTGCGCCGTACCGTGGAAGCAGCATTGGGCGGGCTGACGCTGTTGTCGCCAGATCCCGCCAAGCGCATTCAGGCGGCTCAATCCGTATTCAAGACGCACGATTTGGCCTTTCTGCCGGTAATCGAAGGCGCGTTGAAGAAGGAAACCAACAGCGGCGCAAAGCGCGCGTTTTCAGAAGCCAAGGCCGCGATCATGCTGTTCGATCCGAAAGCCTCCGAGGCCGACAAGCTCGACGCGATTTCGGTTGTTCGTGACCGAGGCGACCAGGATGCGCTGGCGATCCTCACCGGGCTTTCTGCCGATCCTTCATCTGCCATTGGGCGCACGTCAGCGGCTGCGATCAGTTCGATCCAGACCAAGCTGTCGATCTGGGCGGTGGCGCAGAACGCTTGGTACGGACTTTCGCTCGGTTCGGTGTTGCTGTTGGCCGCGATCGGTCTGGCGATCACGTTCGGTGTGATGGGCGTCATCAACATGGCGCACGGCGAAATGGTGATGATCGGCGCTTACGTGACCTTTGTGGTGCAGGAGACGATCCGCACCAGCTATCCCGGCCTGTTCGATTATTCGCTGCTGATAGCAGTACCGTTAGCGTTTCTGGTGGCTGGCATCATCGGTGTCATCATCGAACGAACCATCATTCGCTTTCTTTACGGCCGTGCGCTGGAAACGCTGCTCGCAACCTGGGGTCTGTCGCTGGTGCTGCAGCAGGCGGTGCGCACCATGTTCGGACCGACCAATCGCGAGGTCGGCAATCCGTCATGGATGAGCGGTGCGTTCGAGATCGGTCAGATGACGATCACCTACAACCGTCTCTGGATCGTGGTGTTCACCATCGCGGTGTTCTTCATCTTGCTCGGCATGCTGCGCTTCACCAGCCTCGGGCTTGAGATGCGCGCAGTGACGCAGAACCGCCGCATGGCCGCATCCATGGGCATCGCGACTTCACGAGTCGATGCGCTCACTTTCGGACTCGGCTCCGGTATCGCAGGCATCGCGGGCGTGGCGCTCTCACAGATCGACAACGTTTCACCAAACCTCGGTCAGAGCTACATCATCGACTCATTCATGGTCGTGGTGTTCGGCGGCGTGGGAAATCTCTGGGGCACGCTGGTCGGCGCGCTCACCCTCGGCATGGCGAACAAGTTCCTGGAGCCAGTCGCGGGTGCCGTGCTCGGCAAGATTGCCATTTTGGTCCTCATCATTCTGTTCATCCAGAAGCGGCCGCGCGGCCTGTTCGCGCTCAAGGGCCGGTCGGTGGAAGCATGATGCCGTATCTGCTGACCCGCTCGCTCAACAAAAGCGCGACGATCTTTTTGCTGATCGTGGCGGCGGTGGGCATCATCGTGCCGCTGTCCAATCTGCTGCTGCCTGCTTCGTCGCCGTTTCAGATTCCGACATACCTGATGGCGCTGTTCGGCAAATATCTCTGCTACGCCATTCTTGCGCTCTCCATCGATCTGATCTGGGGCTATTGCGGCATTCTCTCGCTCGGCCACGGGGCGTTCTTCGCGCTCGGCGGTTACGCCATGGGCATGTACCTGATGCGGCAGATCGGTAGCCGTGGCGTGTACGGCAATCCGGTGCTGCCGGACTTCATGGTGTTCCTGAACTACAAGGCGCTGCCCTGGTACTGGTACGGCTTCGACATGTTCTGGTTCGCAGCGCTCATGGTGCTGCTGGTGCCGGGACTGCTCGCGTTCTGTTTCGGCTGGCTCGCATTCCGTTCGCGCGTCACCGGCGTGTATCTGTCGATCATCACGCAGGCGATGACCTACGCGCTGCTGCTGGCTTTCTTCCGCAACGATTTCGGCTTCGGCGGAAACAACGGCCTGACCGATTTCAAGGACATTCTCGGCTTCAACGTGCAGGCGCAGGGCACGCGCGCGGTGCTGTTCATCCTGTCTTGCGCCGCGCTCGCGCTGGCATTCCTGATCTGCCGCGCGGTGGTCACATCTAAACTCGGCAAGGTGCTGATCGCGGTACGCGATGCGGAGTCGCGGACGCGCTTCCTCGGCTACCGCGTCGAATCCTACAAGTTGTTCGTGTTCACGCTGTCAGCCTGCATGGCGGGCGTTGCTGGTGCACTTTACGTGCCGCAGGTCGGCATCATCAATCCGGGCGAGTTCGCGCCGGGCAACTCGATCGAAGCCGTGATCTGGGTCGCGGTAGGCGGACGCGGCACGCTGATCGGCGCGGCGCTCGGTGCCATTGTCGTCAACTATGCGAAGACCGTGTTCACCTCGGGTGTGCTCGCGCCGTACTGGCTGTTCATGCTCGGTGCGCTGTTCATTCTGGTCACGTTGCTGCTGCCCAAGGGCATCGTCGGCACCATCAAGGACTGGTGGGAAAAACGGCGGGACGAACTCGACGCCAACGCGGCGAGCGCTGCGGCGGAAGACGGCGTGACCAAACCCGGCCTTTCTAACCCAAGTCTGGCGGAGTAGGGCGCATGAATGTCATGGACACCCGCGCCACCTCGGCCATGCTCTATCTCGACGGCGTGCACGTCTCGTTTGACGGCTTTCATGCCATCAACAACCTGTCGCTGATTATCGCGCCGGGTGAAATGCGCGCGATCATCGGGCCGAACGGGGCCGGCAAGACCACGATGATGGACATCATCACCGGCAAGACCAAGCCGGACGAGGGCGATGTGCTGTTCGATGGCGCGGTTGACCTGACGCGGCTAGACGAAACGCAGATCGCCGAACTTGGCATCGGCCGCAAGTTTCAAAAGCCGACAGTGTTCGAAAGCCAGACCATCGAGGACAATCTGCTGTTGGCGCTGAACGTCGATCATCGCGTGCGCGGCACATTGTTCTGGCGCGAAACGCCGAGCGAGAGCGAGCGCATCGACCGCGTGCTGGAAACGATTCGCCTGACGGATTCGCGTGACCGTCTTGCCGGTGCTTTGTCGCATGGACAGAAGCAGTGGCTCGAAATCGGAATGCTGCTGGCGCAGGATCCGAAGTTGCTGTTAGTGGACGAGCCGGTGGCAGGCATGACGGATGTCGAAACGCATCAGACCGCCGAACTGCTGAAAGAGATCAACAAGGAAAAAACCGTGGTCGTCGTCGAGCATGACATGACCTTCGTGCGCGAACTCGGCGTGCGCGTGACCTGTCTTCACGAAGGCTCGGTTCTCGCGGAAGGCACACTCGATCAGGTGTCGTCCAACGAACGCGTCATCGAAGTGTATCTGGGGCGTTAGCGCATGATCCCGAAAAGTGGCTGCCGGTTTTCGGGATCATGCGCAGAAAGTAAAGCCATGCTGAACGTGGACAATATCACCCTCTATTACGGCGCTGCGCAGGCGCTGCGTGGCGTCTCGCTGACCGCCGAGCCGGGCAAGGTGACCTGTGTGCTGGGCCGCAACGGTGTCGGCAAGACCAGTCTGCTGCGCGCGATGGTCGGCCAGTATCCGATCAAGGACGGCTCGATCACATTCGACGGCGCGGATATTTCGGCGCTTCGGCCCTATGAGCGGGCGCGCAAAGGCATGTCATTCGTGCCGCAAGGCCGTGAGATCTTTCCGCTGCTGACGGTCGAGGAAAATCTCAAGACCGGCTTCGCGCCGCTCAAGCGCAACGACCGCACTATTCCGGATGACGTGTTCTCTCTCTTTCCCGTGCTGCAGACGATGCTCGGCCGCCGCGGCGGCGATCTCTCCGGCGGGCAACAACAGCAGCTCGCCATCGGTCGCGCCCTGGTGATGCGGCCAAAGGTGCTGCTGCTGGACGAGCCGACCGAAGGCATCCAGCCGTCGATCATCAAGGACATCGGCCGCGCGATTACCTATCTGCGCAGTCTCGGCACCATCGCCATCGTGCTGGTCGAACAATATCTCGACTTTGCCTGCGAGCTCGGCGACAATTTCGCGGTCATGGATCGCGGCGCTGTCAAGTATGCCTGCGATCGCGGCAATCTCGATCCCGCCGAGATCAGCCGTCAGATGGCGCTGTAACCGGCGGATATTTCAGGGGCCACCTTTTGCAAGGCGACTTCACGCCATTGTCGTCGGATACGTTCGCGGCCAATCGCGCGATGGGCGCGGTGACATTCGATGTGCATGTGAAGGACGGCGCGACGCGGCGTCGTGAGTTGCACGAGTCCGGATCGCTGCGCGTGCGGTTTCCGTCGCCGGAGCAGAAGGGCCTTTCGGCGGTGTTCGTCAACACGGCAGGCGGCGTTGCGGGCGGCGACCGCTTCGACATCGATATTTCTGCGAAAGAAGGCGCGCATCTCACCGTCACCACCGCAGCGGCCGAGAAAGTTTATCGTTCTCACGGGCCGGACGCGGAAGTGAATATCGCTTTGCGCGCCGGAGCCGATGCGCGGCTTTGCTGGCTGCCGCAAGAAACAATCGTGTTTGATCAGGCGCGGGTCGCGCGGCGCATCGACATCGATCTGGCGGACACGGCTTCCCTTTTGTTGTGCGAGATCGTCGTGTTCGGGCGCGCCGCCAGCGGCGAATTGATGAAGCGCGGCAGCTTCGTAGACCGATGGCGGATGCGAATCGGCGGAAAGCTCGCCTTTGCCGAGACTGTCCGGTTAGAAGGCGACATCGCGGCCAAGCTCGCCAGCCGCGCCGTCGCCAATGGCGGCGTCGCCATCGGCACGGCGCTGATCGTGCCGGGCGACGAATCCCTTGTCGAAAAGATTCGCGACATCTCCGACGCGTTCGGCGCAGAGGTCGGCGTCTCGGCGTGGAACGGATTTGCAATGGCGCGTTTCTGCGCACAAGATGCAGCGCGGCTTCGTGCCGATATGATGAAAGTGCTGGGATGTGTGAGCCCATCGGGCTTGCCGAGGCTGTGGCTCAACTAAGCAAAAGACTGAACGGGTCGAACGCACATGAATTTGTCTCCGCGCGAGAAAGACAAACTGCTGATTTCGATGGCGGCGATCGTCGCACGCCGACGCCTTGAACGCGGTGTGAAGCTCAATCATCCGGAAGCGATTGCGATTATCTCGGATTTCATTGTGGAAGGCGCGCGCGATGGACGCACGGTCGCCGAACTCATGAAAGCGGGCGCGGAAGTGATCACGCGCGCGCAGTGCATGGAGGGCATCGCGGAAATGATCCACGACATTCAGGTGGAAGCGACGTTTCCGGACGGAACGAAGCTGGTCACTGTCCATGAACCCATTCGATGAGGACTTCAGATGATCCCCGGCGAGCTTTTCATCAAAGACGGCGACATCGAGCTGAACGCGAAGCGCAAGACTGTAACGCTTACGGTTGCGAATACCGGCGACCGTCCGATCCAGGTCGGCTCGCACTATCATTTCTTCGAGACAAATCCTGCGCTGAAATTCGATCGCAAAAAAGCGCGCGGCATGCGGCTCGATATTGCGGCAGGCACTGCAGTTCGTTTTGAGCCGGGGCAGACGCGCGATGTGAATCTCGTGGCGCTGGCGGGAAAGCGCGTTGTGTACGGGTTTCGCGGCGAAGTGAGCGGCAAGCTGTGAGCGATCTTACTTTAAGGACAGGGGCACACTAATGGCCACCAGAATTCCTCGCTCGGTCTACGCCGATATGTTCGGTCCCACGACGGGAGACCGTGTGCGGCTTGCCGACACCGACCTGATCATTGAGGTCGAGAAAGATTTCACCGTTTACGGCGAGGAAGTGAAGTTCGGTGGTGGCAAGGTGATCCGAGACGGCATGGGCCAGTCGCAGGTCACCAACAAGCAGGGTGCCGCGGATACCGTCATCACCAATGCGCTGATTGTCGATCACTGGGGCATCGTCAAAGCCGACGTGGCTATCAAGGAAGGTTACATCTCCGCTATCGGCAAGGCGGGCAATCCTGATATTCAGCCCGGCGTGACCATTGTGATCGGTCCCGGCACCGACATCATAGCGGGCGAAGGCAAGATCCTGACCGCGGGCGGTTTCGACAGCCACATCCATTTCATCTGTCCGCAGCAGATCGAACATGCGCTGATGTCCGGCGTCACCTCGATGCTGGGCGGCGGCACCGGGCCGTCGCATGGCACATTCGCCACCACTTGCACGCCGGGGCCGTGGCACATGGCACGGATGATCCAGTCGTTCGAGGCCTTCCCGGTCAATCTCGGGATTTCCGGCAAGGGCAACGCGTCGCGGCCCGCAGCCTTGGTCGAGATGATCAAAGCCGGTGCCTGCGCGCTCAAATTGCATGAGGATTGGGGCACTACGCCCGCCGCCATCGATAATTGTCTGTCGGTCGCCGACGATCACGACATTCAGGTGATGCTGCATTCCGACACGCTGAACGAGTCCGGTTTTGTCGAAGACACGATCAAAGCCTTCAAAGGCCGCACCATTCATGCCTTCCACACCGAAGGCGCGGGCGGCGGTCACGCGCCGGACATCATCAAGGTCGCGGGCCTGAAGAACGTGCTGCCGTCCTCAACCAACCCGACGCGGCCATTCACACGCAACACCATCGACGAACATCTCGACATGCTGATGGTGTGCCACCATCTCGATCCATCCATCGCAGAAGATCTGGCATTCGCGGAAAGCCGCATCCGCAAGGAGACGATTGCGGCGGAAGATATCCTGCACGATCTCGGCGCGCTCTCGATGCTGTCGTCGGACAGTCAGGCGATGGGCCGTCTCGGCGAGGTCATCATCCGCACCTGGCAAACCGCCGACAAGATGAAGAAGCAGCGCGGCGCGTTGCCCGAGGACAAGGGCAAGAACAACGATAATTTCCGCGTCAAACGCTACATCGCGAAATACACCATCAATCCGGCGATCTCGCACGGCGTCTCAAAGCTGATCGGCTCCGTGGAGAAGGGCAAGATGGCCGATCTCGTGTTGTGGTCGCCCGCGTTCTTCGGTGTGAAGCCCGATCTCGTCGTCAAGGGCGGCTCGATTGTTGCCGCGCCGATGGGCGATCCGAATGCGTCGATCCCGACGCCGCAGCCGGTGCATTATCAGCCGATGTTCGCTGCGTTCGGAAAATCGCTCACGGCGTCTTCGGTCGTGTTCACGTCCAAGGCGGCCATTGCTTCTGGACTTCGGAAAAAGCTCGGCATCGAAAAGACGTTTTATGCCGTTTCAAACACTCGCGGCGGGATTTCGAAAAAGAGCATGATTCACAACGGCGCGACGCCCAAGATTGAGGTCGACTCCGAGACTTACGAAGTGCGCGCCGATGGCGAATTGCTGACCTGCGCGCCCGCCGAGGTGCTTCCCATGGCGCAGCGGTATTTCATGTACTAGGCTTCCGGGTTCAAGAAAACCAAGAACCGGGAGGATGCCTTGATTTATGTTGTCGCAACTTTGACTGTGAAACCTGAAATGCGCGCCGAACTCATCGCAGGCGCGAAAGCCTGCATTGCGGAAACGCGTAAGGAAGCGGGCAACATCGCCTACGATCTGCATGAAAGCGTCACCGATCCCGCGAAACTGGTATTCGTCGAGCAATGGGACAATGCCGAAGCGCTTGGGCCGCATGGCAAGACCGATCACATGAAGGCCTTCGGACGCATCGCCGTGAATTGCCTGGCCGCACCGCCGAAAATCGAGATCATCACGCCGGCCGATGTGGTGGTCCGATGATCTATGTGATTGCGACGACCAAAGTGAAGCCAGAACACCGCGATGCTTTCATCGCGGGCGCGAAAACCTGCATCGCGGAAACGCACAAGGAAAAGGGCTGCATCAGCTACGAACTGCATGCCAGCGTCAACGATCCGGACACGCTCGTGTTCGTCGAGCGCTGGGCCGAACGCGATGACCTGACGGCACATAGCCGCGCGCCGCATCTAAAGGCCTGGCGCGAGTTATCGGCTCCGTTCAAGGTGTCGCCGACGCAGATCGAGATCATCAGCGGCGGCGAGGTTCAAAAACTGTGAGAGGATCATCATGATCCGCGCGACGCTGGTCCGTGCCCCGTCCGAATGGACGGGGACTGCGGCGGATACTGTGGTTCTTGATTTCGACGACCGTCACCGTCGTCGTATGGCGATGACCGGCACGCGCGGGTTGGAATTCCTGCTCGATCTTGAAGAAGCCATTGCACTGCGCGGCGGCGACGCGCTGGTGCTGGAGGACGGGCGGCTGATCGAAGTGGTCGCGGCTGCGGAGCCACTAGCGGAAATCCGCTGTGCCGATCCGCATCATCTCGTGCGCGTGGCATGGCACCTCGGCAACCGTCATCTGCCGACACAGATCGCGGGCAAGCATCTTCGCATCCGCCGCGATCATGTGATCGAGAACATGGTGAAGGGGCTCGGCGCGCGCGTCATAGCCATTGAAGCGCCGTTCGATCCCGAAGGCGGCGCCTATTCCGGCGGTGGGCACGCCGCACACGCGCATGACCAGCACGATCACGCTGCGCACGGTCACGACCACAAGCACGATCATGGTCACAAACATGATCACGCGCACGGTCATGATCATCACGACCACGACCACAGTTGCTCCCATCATGGTCATTCCCATGCTCATGATCACGACTGAGTCCGGCCCAAGCAGTCTTGCGCCAGAGGCAGACAAGGCTGCGGCGCTGTTTCGGTTGATGACATGGCTGTCACCGTCGTTTCCGGTGGGCGCATTCTCCTATTCCAGCGGCATCGAGTGGGCGGTCGAGGCGGGCGACATCAGCAATCTTGCGACCTTGCAAGCATGGCTTGGCGCCATGCTGACCGATGGCGCTGGCTTTTGTGACGGCGTGTTTCTTTGCCACGCCTATCGGGCTGCCGAAGCTGCGAATGGCTCTTTGCTGGGTGAGATCGCTGAACTCGCCGCCGCCTTTACGCCCTCGCGCGAGCGGCATCTTGAAACCACGGCGCAAGGCCGCGCCTTTGTCGAGATCGCGCGCGCGGCATGGAATTGCGCGACTCTCGATTTGCTGGCGACGCATTGCAGCGGGCCGGTTGCTTATCCGATCGCAGTGGGTGTCTTGGCCGCCGGGCACCGCATTCCGCTGCCTTTGACGCTGCATGCTTGTCTTCATGCCATCACGTCAAACTGGATTTCTGCAGGCGTGCGGCTGATTCCGCTCGGGCAGACCGACAGCCAACGCGCGCTCGTTGCGCTGGAGCCGGTCATCGCAACGACAGCGGATAAATCTCTGAATGCATCACTCGACGATCTTGGCAGCGCGACCTTCCGCGCCGATCTCGCGAGCATGCGTCATGAAACGCAATACACAAGATTATTCAGGTCGTAGGCGCGGAGAGAGCTTCAGATGGGCAAAAGCATGAACGGACCTTTGCGGGTCGGCATCGGCGGGCCGGTCGGATCGGGCAAAACCGCGCTGATGGATTTGCTCTGCAAGCGGATGCGCGAGCATTACGACATCGCGGCTATCACCAACGACATCTACACAAAGTGGGACGCAGAGTTTCTGGTCCGCTCCGGATCGCTGACGCCGGACCGGATCGCGGGTGTGGAAACCGGCGGTTGCCCGCATACCGCTATCCGCGAAGATGCGTCCATGAATTTGGCGGCGGTGGCGGATATGCGTGTGAAGTTTCCCGATCTCGATCTGGTGCTGATCGAATCCGGCGGCGACAATCTGGCCGCGACGTTTTCGCCGGAACTGGCTGATCTGACCATTTACGTGATCGACGTGGCGGCCGGCGACAAGATTCCGTCGAAGGGCGGTCCCGGCATCACGCGGTCTGACCTTCTGGTCATTAACAAGATTGATCTGGCACCTTATGTGGGCGCGTCGCTCGAAAAAATGGACACGGACGCCAAGCGGATGCGCGGCGAGCGGCCGTTCGTCATGACAAACTTGAAAAAGAGCGAGGGTCTCGACCGGATCATCAGCTTCGTGGAGGGCAAGGGGGGACTCCGCCCGTCCGGCTCCACCAAGACGGCTAAATAATTGGTTCCACGATGGTTTCGGAAGACTTCCGGAACGGTTGAGCTGCCCCGTGGTTAGACTGTCATGAGACAGCGATCATCCGCACCGGCAACAGATTATAGCGGTTACTTTCTAGTCGCGATTCTATTGGGAATCGTGCTGGTGGTGCTTGGGATCACGATGGCTGTGGCTCAATCCAGTTCGCGTCCGCAGCGTGTAGTGGAAAGGCAAGCCACAACAGCCGCGAGCACTCTGTTCAAGGCTCTTGAATTTGCCAAGTCAGCCGACCGGCTTGGTTTTCGTCGGATGGAACCTTTTCGCGACGGCTAGATTATCCCGTTCGCCGTCTATTTCGTGTGCGGGCGTTGATTAACCAACCGTTAGATGGCGTTAGAGTTTTCATGATGGTCAGTTCAGGTTATGTGTCTGATCGCTATCTCCGCCGCTTTTATCTCCGGCGGTCGTTTTCATCCGCTAACCTGATCCTCGAGTAACTGCGTGCTTCGTCTCGGCCTCATCATCGGTTTGATGGCAATCATCGGAGTAATCATCTCCGGGCTTGCGGCTATGAAAGTTTACGATCAGGAACTGCTGATCGGTCGCAACGCGCTCGCGCGCTCGGTAGATACCCACGCAAATCTCGTTCAAGAACGTCTTAGCGAACGTGAACTGCTGGCTCGAGTTGCGGTCGGCCTGTTTCGCTCGCCCGCCACCAATATGAGCAATGCGCTGCAGCCATTGAGAACGTCGATCTATGCGTTCAAGACGGACTTTGTTGTTGCGAGTTGGATTGCGCGCGTGCCGCGAGCCCAGCTTGCGCAAGCGCAAAACGAGTTGAGAGCCGCCGGCTTTCCAAATCCCACCCTCAGAAACGTCGATGACACTCCATTGACGGCTGCGAATACACGCGATCCGGCGGCGGTGCTGATGGATGTCGAACCCCAGAACGAAGAAACCAGAGCATTCGTTGGCCGGGTTCTCGATAATCATCCCATTGTCGGCCCGATGCTGGCGCGCGCAATCGAGGAAGGAAAGCCGGTTTCGTCCGATCCTTTTGTGCTTCTCCGCCCGGGAGGCCCAATCGGAATCGTGCTAGCGACGCCGGTGAAAGCCGAAGGGGCAACGAACGTCGCCGGCTTTCTGTCGATTTCTTATCGGCTGGCTCCCCTGATGCTGGCTAACGACGATCTGTCGCTGTTTTCCGTCGCGTTGCGCGATCCGCGGGATGCATCGAATAATCTGAGCGCCGATACGGATGGAAACGTCGTCTCCACACCGCTTCAACTTGATGCCGACAACCCGCCGCTGCTGCGCTTGATCTCCTTCGGCGCGCGGGACTGGACGCTGATCTATTACGCAAAAACCAATGTGGATGCGCGAGCGCAGGAACTGGCTTTGATCGTGATCATGATTGGTCTAGCTCTCACGATCATCCTTTGCAGCCTGTTCGGATATGTCTCGTATAACAATGTGAGGCTCAGCCGTGAAATCCAGACCCGCATTGGATTTGAGCGCCGCTTGACCGCCGTGATCGATGAACTCAATCATCGCGTGAAGAACATTCTTGCGGTCATTCAGTCCATCGTGACCCGAACCTTGCGGCATGGCGCCGATATCGATATTGCCCGCGAACTTCTGATCGGTCGTATCCATGCGATGTCGCATGTCGTGTCTTTGCTGAGCGAAAGCCAGTGGCAGGGCGTCAAGCTCCGGGGCCTGCTCGAACCTCGCGCAATCCCCCATGCTGAGCGTATCGCGCTCAACGGTCCCGATGTGACCGTCAGCGCGCGTGCGGCGCAGAGCCTGTCGCTGCTGTTTTTCGAACTGGCGTCGCATGCGGACGAAGGCTTGTCGTTGGTCGGCAAGCATCCGCATGTCGTCGCTCATTGGAGCGTGACCGGCGAGGAGCCAGACGCTGTTTTCGTTTTCCGATGGGAAGAGTTCAATACCAGCAAGGCGACGCGCCGGGCCGACAGCGAATTCGGCGTCGTGCTGCTGGATCGTGTCGCGCCGGAGGCCCTCGGCGGCACCTCGAAGCGTTACTTCACCGATGTCAGCTATGTTTATGAACTGACAGCGCCGATGCGGACGGTAGTCGATGAACGGGAAATGGATCGCACCGAACGCATCGGCGCGCCTGTCAAGAAGCGCTGAACCCGGAACAAAAACCTGCAGCGACGCATTGAGAACGCGAAACGTTCTGTCATGCGAAGGAGGACAGTATGGGCCGCTACTTGCTGCTGTGGTTTCTCGGCATTCCAATTCCCGTTCTTGTCCTGATCTGGGCTTTCGGCGGGCTCAACTGAACAAAAATGCTGATGCAAAAACGGCCGCTGCGAAGCGGCCGTTTTCTTATTCATTATTGCGATGGCCTTAACCGCCACCGCCGCCGATCACGGCGCGGATCGTGTTATCCGGTCCGAAGTCTTCCGCGCCATCGACATAGAGCATGGCGCTCAACTTCGATCGCGCCCGGTTGACACGGCTCTTGATGGTACCGACCGCGCAACCGCAGATCGCCGCCGCATCTTCGTAAGAGAAGCCGGATGCGCCCACGAGGATAAGAGCCTCGCGCTGATCCTGCGGCAGCTTTTCTAGAGCTGTGCGGAATTCTTCCAGCTCAAGATGCGCACTTTGGCCCGGTTGGGATTTCAGCGTCTTGGCATAGTTGCCTTCGGCATCCTCAACCTCGCGGCGACGCTTCCTGTAGTCCGAACGGAACAGGTTGCGCAGGATTGTGAACAGCCATGCCGGAAGGTTTGAGCCCGGCTGGAATGAATCGATATGGGCAAGAGCACGCAGCAGGGTTTCCTGCACAAGATCGTCGGCGCGGTCGCCATTGCCGCTGAGCGAAATCGCGAACGCGCGCAGACTTGGCACCGTCGCCAGGATTTCGTCGCGAAGATTGTCTGTGAGAGGCATTAGTCCCTCCCGTCGGTTTTATCGTCGACTTGCGATGCGGCTTCCTGAGAATCGAGTTGGCGAATGAGGTCCGCGAAACGATCCGGCACGCCTTGGCGCACGACGTCGTCATACATGGCCCGCAATTGGTGTCCGATCCGCGATTGAATTTCAGCGTTCAGACCGCCTGTTTTGCCTGTTGATGGCGGCTTCGAATCTTTCATTGGCCCGATCCATTTCCCCGTGGTTCAAGTCATTGAGAATACAACGACTTTCCTCGTGCGCGGGCCTGCAAGCCCGTTATTGTAACGGAAGACCTCCGATAAAGTTCCAGACAGGCGGGAACTTTTGCGGGTAATGGGCGTATGTATTGCGACCGCGGGGGAACCAGCCGCTTTTGCGGCGGTACCGGGTTCTGCGACCTAATAATCACCGATTGGAGGGGGTATGTCTCGTTCTCAGCTCGTAGCTGAACATTTGCCACTGTTGCGGCGCTATGCCCGCGCTTTGACCGGCAGTCAGGCATCGGGGGACGCCTACGTTGCGGCCATGCTCGAAGCGCTTCTGCAAGATGGCTCTCTTCTGGACGAAAAACGCGGACCTCGTGCCGGTCTCTTCCGGTTATTTACGAAAATTTGGAATTCGATTCCGATCAATGAAAGCGCAGGCGCACCGTCCTTGCAGGCGTCTGAGCAGCGGTTGTCGAACATCACGCCGCTGGCACGTCAGGCCTTTCTGCTTCTTTCACTGGAAGGTTTTTCCGAGGAGGAGGTCTCCTACATTCTCGATACCGATGTAGTGAAGATCCGCGAACTGGCAGATACAGCCGGGCGTGAGCTTGCCGCTGAAATCGCGACGGACGTACTCATCATCGAGGACGAGACCTTCATTGCGATGGACCTCGAAAGCTTGGTCAAAAACCTTGGGCACAACGTGATCGGCGTGGCGAGAACACATACCGATGCCATCGCGCTGGCCAAGACCAAGAAGCCGGGATTGATCCTGGCGGACATCCAGCTCGCCGACGGCAGTTCGGGTCTCGATGCTGTGAACGAGTTGCTTAAGACGTTCGAGGTGCCCGTAGTGTTCATTACGGCCTATCCAGAACGCTTCCTGACCGGCGAGCGGCCAGAACCTGCATTCCTGATCTCTAAGCCTTTCCAGCCGGCCATGGTGTCGGCGGTGGCAAGCCAGGCGCTGTTCTTTCAGCGGAACTCCAAGACACGCGCGAAGGCCGCGACGTCCTGATCTGCGCATTGACCTGAATATGAAAAAGCCGGACCGCCTCGCGTGTCCGGCTTTTTTGTGTTTGATTACAAAGTTTTTTGCAAACAAAAAGAAAGGGGTGCAGCCGGCATCACCACGGCTACACCCCCGTATAGCCGGTCGATTAGGGGCAGGGGGAATAACCGGCTGCCGAACTAACTCCTGCCGCACCTGACTGTTCCCGATTCTGTGAAGTTTTTCTTGACCGCTGCAAGTGCGGCACCGGGAACGAAAATCGGAGCCATCACGTTGTTAAGTGCTGCTTAGGCAGCGAACACGGAGGTGGGCAGATGCCATACATCGCTTCTAGCGCTCTTGGAGCCGTTGCAGGAATTTTGGCGCTGGGCGCCGTGCATTTGGAAGTGGCTTCGGGCAACGACCTGCTCGGACCTGCACAGCGCGGCGACGCGAGTCTTGCTGTATCGGCGAACGCTGCCGGCGATGCACTTTCCATGAACATCAATCGCTCAGCTAAAGGCGATCGCGACACAAATGTTCAACCTGCTGGAGGAACAACACTCTCGTTTATGATGCCCGGAGCCACGGATGTCTCGATCATGGTGCGGTTGCCATCGAGCGATGCAGCTGAAGCTGTTCGCAAGCCCTTTGCTTCTACAATTGGTGTCAGCAAGGGATCTTCTGATGGAAAACGAACAGTGGCTTGTGAGCCGGTCGTGAGTGTTTTGACGGCCGTGGCAAAGCAGCTTCAACCGGGCCGTTGCGTGACATAATCAAGCGAAATATTTGCCCAAATGAAAAGAGCGCCATTCGGCGCTCTTTTTTTTATGATCATGTTTCGGCGTCGTCGGGTTCATCCTGCGCCTGCCTGCGGCTGGCCATCAGTCCCAATGCGATTCCGCCGATAGCTACGATAGGAACGATGCGCTTCAGTCCAATGGTGCGGACAATCTGCAAGCCTGCCGCTAGCACCATTGGATCGCTCAGCGCGGCTTGCATCGTCGATTTCGCAGCCTCTACAGGTCTTTCTTTGACCTGACGTTTGCGAACAATATACGAAATCGCGGCCAGCAAGGTCGCCACAAGAAATACGCCAGCGCCTGCAAGACACGCATAGAGCGGGCCATACTTCTGAAGAACAAAAACAAAAGCAGCGGCGCACAAAAAGCAGGTTGTGATGAACAGGCAAACGGCAACTGCCGCCGCGAGAGATGTCAGCCGCAGCGCGCTGCCCGTGCTCTCGCGAAAATCGTCCATGAATTTTTGAAACATCGACCGTCCGATCTGTATCCGCGGCGTGAGGTATATGCGGCTCTAAGATGAGCTTACCGCCGCCACGTCACGCCGATCAGAAAGCCCAGACCGATGGCAAGGCCGACCGCAGCCAATGGCCGCTGCGTGATGGCGTCCTCGAGCGAGTCTTCGAGAGTCCCGGCATAGTCCTGCGCTGCTTCAAGTGCTTCATTGCCGCGTTCGCCGAGATCGGACACCATCGAATCCACGTTCGACCGGGCTTGTTTGTAACTCTTCTTGGCCTGCTTACGCGCATCGCCCTTGAACGCTTCGATGACATCGGAAATTTGTTCGGCGAGGGCGGAAATATCGTTTTTCACGGCGGCTACATCCTTCTGAAGGCGATCATAAGTGGCTTTGTCGGTCATTGTTTTCATCGCGTCTTCACCATCGGTGCTCGACATCCCCAAGCTCCTGAAAACTGCGGGTGTAGCGAAAAACGTTCCGTAGCCCCGAAAGTTCCATCGCCTACTCGTCAGGAAACTGGACATCTTTCACCGGCATCAGGTGCTCTTTCAGGATCAGCCCGACGATCAGGATTGGTGAGGAGAGGAAAGCGCCCATCGGCCCCCAAAGCCAAGTCCAGAACGCCAGTGCAATAAAGACGGCCAGCGCATTGAGCTCGAGCCGCCGCCCGATAATCGTGGGCGTCACGAAATGCCCCTCGACGAAGGCTACGGCAGCAAACCCTAAGGCTGCGGCGAGGCCGCCGCTTAGTGTCGACGACGAGATGATTCCGACGGCCGCGAGCACCACGAAGGTCACGATTGGGCCAATGATCGGGATGTAGTTCAGCGTCGCTGCCAGCGCGCCGAGGCCTGCGGGATTCGGCATGCCGGTCACGGCGCAGACAAGGCCGGTGGCCACGCCAAGGCCCATATTGATCATGGTCACGGTCAGGAGATAGCCGCCGAGATTACTTTCAATTGCATTGAGGATACGAAGCGCGCGCAAACGCTGCTCATGATTTGCAAAGTTCAGAACCAGAGAGCGTCGCAGATCCGGCCAACTCGCGATGAAAAGCACCAGCACCGCGAAGAACAGCAGAATTTCGGTGAGGGTCGGCGACAGAAATTCGAGGGTCGGCTGCACCCAGTCGATCTTCGGAAGCTGGATTGTTGAATCTCCTGGTCCGCCAAAAAGACCCTGCACCTGATGCCAGAGCGCGATGGGGCGGTCGAACACGTGGAATTTGTCCTTCAACTGCGTGCCAAGCTCGGGCAGCCGTGTGGTCCATTCCATCACCGGCGACGAAATCAACGCAACCATGAAGGCTAGGCCCGCGCAGGTCGCTACCACGATCAGGACCGCCGCAACGGAGCGCGGAATACCATAGCGCCCAAACCACTTGGCTGCGGGTGCGAGCATGGTCCCGATGACCAGTGCAGTGACGGTGGGGAGAAAGAAAGCGCGCGCAACATAGAGAACGGCGACGACGCAGATGATCAGCAGCGCCACAAGGCAGAAGGAAACGGCCTCCGCTCTGCGAAAGACCGGAGGCCGTTGATCCTTTTTCTCCCGGGCCACTGGATTGGCGGCCGGGGTCTTCAGTTCGCGCACCTGCTGGCGCACGCTGGGCATGGTCAGATCCTACCGAGAAGCAGCAAGATCACCACGATTACAAGAATGGTGCCGACTATGCCGGACGGACCGTAGCCCCAGCTTCCGCTGTAACCCCAGCTCGGGATCACACCCAGAAGGATCAGAACCAGAATGATGATGAGAATAGTACCTAATGACATAACTAAATCCTCCAGAACGTTTTCCGCCACGCCCACAGGCGTTTCTCACCGCTAACGGCAGTCTGCGTCGAATGTTCCGAGGTTCGGAACGCGGCTCTGAGTGCGATTAAGGATACCTGGGAGGTCGGCTCGGCTTTTGCGGGAACCAAATGTCGAGATGGTGCGTTCGTTTGATATCCGCATCATCAAGACGGGGCAGGCCATGATCAACTCGACGCACGCAGGCGCAGCGCAAAAAATTTCGCAAAGCAAAATTCTGATGGCAGCAGCATTTCTGACTGCGGCGTTCGTCACGCCTGCCGCATCGCAAACGCTCGGCTACGCCAACGACGCTCAAAGGTCGTTCTGGTCCGATCAGCAGGCACTGCCGTCACCGTCTGTGACCGAAAATGACGATGAAGGGTCAGCCGTGCTGCCAGAACGCTTGCAGCGCAAGGTTGTTTCTTACGAGTCGCGCGAAACCCCCGGCACAATCGTCATCGATACCGGTAACACCACACTCTACTACGTTCTCGGCCAGGGCCGTGCCATTCGTTACGGCGTCGGCGTCGGCCGAGAGGGTTTTACGTGGTCGGGCGTGCAAACTGTTTCCCGCAAAGCCGCGTGGCCGGACTGGCATCCGCCCGCTGAGATGATCGCGCGCCAGCCCTATCTGCCGCGCTTCGTGGCGGGCGGTCCGGGCAATCCGCTCGGAGCAGCGGCGATGTATCTCGGCTCGAGCACCTATCGCATTCATGGCACCAACGATCCGTCGACCATCGGCAAGTTCGTTTCCAGCGGATGTATTCGTCTGACCAATGAAGACGTGCAGGATCTCGCAAGCCGCGTGTCGGTGGGCACCAAGGTCATCGTTCTTCCGAAGGCCGCCCGTCTCGAGGCCAGCCGCTCACGGCAGAGTGCGTTGCAGCCGACGGCTAAACCAATTCCAGTGCGAACGGCGCAAAATCTAAAATTGTCGGGATTGTATTAAGTAAGAAGTAGAACATGTGTGTTTGATCGGGCGAAAAGAGGTCAGTCATGAGCAATTCATCCTTCAATCGCCGGGCCGCAATCATCATCGCATTTGCGTCTGCGGTGACATTTGCGCCAGCAGCTCAAGCACGTGACTTTTTCTCTGCGTTCTTTAGTGGCTTCAGTGCGCCCGAGCGTGGGTCATCCGTCGCGCTTCCGTTCGCGGCGGAGTTCGGCGAAACCCCGTCCGTTACGCGGCGTGTCAACATTTACGGCAGCGGCGGCTCGTCGGCATACTGCGTGCGGACCTGCGACGGTCGTTATTTCCCGATCACCATCACGGGGGGACAGAGCAAGGCGGAAGCTTGCAAGAGTTTCTGTCCTGCCAGTGAAACGCGCGTTGTATTCGGCGGAAATATCGACAGCGCGAGAACCGAAAGCGGAAAGCCCTATTCGGAATTGCCGAACGCATTCAAGTATCGCAACGAGTTGGTCGCGGACTGCACATGTAATGGCAAGGATAGTGGCGGGTTGGCCCACGTGAACGTCGAAAACGATCCAACCGTGCGCAAGGGCGATCTGGTCGCCGGCGCGAACGGTATTGTGGTTGCGACCAGGACCAAAAGCGACCGCAACGGTGTATCGGTGAATTATTCGCCGGTCTCGCGGTCAACTCAGGCTCGCTTTGAGCGCCTGCCAGTTGTCGCTGCGCAATAACGCTGTTCCGGTTGCGGAACAAAACCCCTCACTCACCGTTGTTTAAGCGGAACGCGTGACAACGATTTGTCACCCGTCGAACCGGCTTAAGAGGGGTTACCATGTCGTTGCTTATCAGCGTCTTGATCACATTCCTTGTTGTGATTCTTGTGCTCTATCTCGTCAACCTGTTGCCGATTGACGGGCGCGCAAAACAGATCGTCCGTATTATCGTTATTATCATCGGCATCATCTCGATCCTGAAGTACCTCGCCGTGTTCTAGCTTCTCTAGGTCGTAATTATAAAAAAGCCCCGGCACTGCCGGGGCTTTTTCTGTTCGGTTACTTCAGCGTGCCGAACCAATCGTCCACGTCCTTGTGAATCTGATCCTTGGCGTAACCGTAGCGCTGCTGCAGCTTGCCTTCGAGCTGTTCGCGGCGGCCTTCGATCACATTGAGATCGTCGTCAGTGAGCTTGCCCCACTTTTCCTTCGCGGCACCCTTGAACTGCTTCCAGTTGCCTTCAACACGGTTCCAATCCATTGCTCGTCTCCTTGCTGGAAAGACGGTCAACGACATAACGCTGGGGATCGTTCCTGATGGAACTGCGGCGTTTCGCCCTCCCGAAAACGAAGAAGCCGCGAGATTATCGCGGCTTCTGAACGTCACACGATAAAGAATATCAGGCCGAAGCCTTCGCTTCCTTGCGGCGCGCGTGGAGGACGAACTCCGTGTAGCCATTCGGCTGCTCGCGGCCCTTGAACACCAGATCGCAAGCGGCCTTGAAAGCAACGCCGTCGAACTTCGGTGCCATCGGGCGATAGAGCGGATCGCCGGCATTCTGCTTATCGACAATTGCGGCCATGCGCTTCAGCGACTCCATCACCTGATCCTTGGTGACGACGCCGTGATGCAGCCAGTTCGCCAGATGCTGCGCCGAGATACGAAGCGTCGCGCGGTCTTCCATCAGACCGACATCATGAATGTCCGGCACCTTGGAACAGCCGACGCCCTGATCGATCCAGCGCACCACATAGCCGAGAATGCCCTGGCAATTGTTGTCAACTTCCTGCTTCACGTCATCCGGTGCCCAATTCGATTGCGACACCGGAATGGTGAGGATGTCCGACAGCTTGGCCTTGGTACGCGACTTCAATTCCTTCTGCCGCGCGCCGACATCAACCTGATGATAGTGCAGGGCGTGCAGGGTCGCGGCGGTCGGCGACGGCACCCACGCTGTCGAGGCACCCGCCTGCGGATGCGCGACTTTCTGCGTCAGCATGTCGGCCATCTTGTCGGGAGCAGCCCACATGCCCTTGCCGACCTGAGCGTGACCCGGCAGACCGTTGGCCAGACCCGTATCGACGTTCCAGTCTTCGTACGCCTTGATCCAGGGCTGCGCCTTCATGTCGTTCTTGCGGATCATCGGACCCGCTTCCATCGACGTATGAATTTCGTCGCCGGTGCGGTCGAGGAAGCCCGTGTTGATGAAGCAGATGCGCTGCGCAGCGTTCTGGATGCACTGCGCTAGGTTCACCGTGGTGCGGCGCTCCTCATCCATGATGCCGACCTTCAGCGTGTTGGCGGCCATCGACAGCATCTTCTCGACGCGGCCGAAAATTTCTACGGTCAGCGCAACTTCATCTGGGCCGTGCATCTTCGGCTTGACGATATAGACCGATCCTTCGCGGCTGTTCTTCAGCTTCGCCTTGCCCTTCAGGTTATGCAGCGCAAGAAGTCCAGTGACGGCGGCGTCGAGAATGCCTTCCGGAATTTCCTCACCCTTGCTGTCGAGCACTGCGTCGGTGAACATGTGATGGCCGACATTGCGGACCAGCATCATGCTGCGGCCATGCAGCTTCACTTCGCCCTTGCCGTCCGGCGCGGTGTAAACGCGGTCTTCGTTCAGCATGCGCTGCAGTGTCTTGCCGCCCTTGTCGAAGTCGGCGGACAGCGTGCCCTTCATCAGGCCGAGCACATTGCGATAGACCAGCACCTTGTCCTCGGCATCGACTGCAGAGACCGAGTCCTCCATGTCAAGAATGGTGCTGACGGCCGATTCAAGGACCATGTCAGACACGCCGGCGGAATCGTCCTTACCGATGATGTTGCTGCGGTCGATCTGCACTTCGATATGAAGGCCGTTGTTGACCAGCAGGATCGCGGTCGGAGAGGCGGCGTCGCCCCGGAAGCCTGCGAACCCTGCCTTGTTCTTCAGTGCGGTGGCGTTGCCGCTCTTGAGCTTGGCGGCAAGCTGTCCATGCTCGATGCTGTAAGCGGTCACGTCGCTGTGGTTGCCGGTCGCAAGTGGAACGGCGGAATCGAGAAACGTCTTGGCTTTGGCGATGACCTTGTCGCCGCGCGCCTTGTTGTAGCCTTTGCCGCCGTCGCTGGCCTCATGCGGAATAGCGTCAGTGCCGTAGAGCGCATCATAGAGGCTGCCCCAGCGTGCGTTCGCTGCGTTGAGCGCGTAGCGCGCGTTGCTCAGTGGCACCACGAGTTGCGGTCCGAACATGGTCGCAAGTTCAGCATCGACATTGGCGGTCTGCACTTCCTTCGCCGCTGGCTCCGGCAGCAGGTAGCCGATCTCTTTCAGGAAGGCAGTGTAAGCGTCCATGTCGAACGCCTTGCCTTTGTGCGCCTTGTGCCATTCGTCGATCTTGGCTTGCAGCGTGTCGCGGGTGGCGAGTGCCGCACGAACCTTTGGGGAGAGATCGTTCACGATTGCGGCGAGGCCTGCCCAGAATGCATCCGGGGTGACGCCGGAGTCGGCGGTCGCTTCCTTGGCGATAAAGTCGAACAGAACGGGAGCGATCTTCAAACCGCTGGCATCGATGCGTTTCATTGCTAAATCTCACGGAAAACGGCGAAACCGCGCCGTTTCAAGGC
>Ga0209023_10002055_pt1 | contig 25920 bp, 25 predicted proteins | sample LakOneMetagenome_FD_187468 | JGI IMG/M metagenome (GOLD analysis project Ga0209023, IMG submission 187468) | Freshwater and sediment microbial communities from Lake Erie, Canada (SPAdes) (version 2) | ecosystem: Environmental > Aquatic > Freshwater > Lentic | place: Lake Erie, Canada... | reverse complement strand
CCAGCCCAGCAGGACGAACTGGAGCGGCCACCAGCCGAAAGGTTCGAAGGAAAGCAGGGAGGCGCCGCCGGCGAGGGCGGCAATGACCAGCGAGGCGGCGGATGGGCGCGACCCGCGTGCAGCGGGATCGGCCGGTGCGGCTGGTGTGGTACGGCGACGCAGCAGCATCAGTCGTCGTCGCTGTCGTGCAGGGACGGCGGCAGTTTTTCGACCAGCAGCACGTGGATCTGGCGGGCGTCGGCGCGCAGCACTTCGAATTGCAGGTTGCCCAGGGTGAATTCCTCACCCTTGTGCGGCATGCGGCCGAGATGGCTGGCGACAAAACCGCCGATGGTGTCGGCTTCGTCTTCCGGCAAATCGGCGCCGATTTCTTCGTTGAACTGCGCGATCTCGGTCAGCGCCTTGACGCGCCAGCGCGGGCCTTGCTGGCCCTCCTTGATCGACAGGACATTGTCTTCTTCCTCGTCGAAGTCGTATTCGTCCTCGATGTCGCCGACGATCTGTTCCAGCACGTCCTCGATGGTGATCAGGCCGGCCACGCCGCTGTATTCGTCGACGACGATGGCCATGTGGTTGTGGTTCGCGCGGAAGTCGCGCAGCAGCACATTCAGGCGTTTCGATTCCGGGATGAAGATCGCCGGGCGCAGCATGGCGCGCACGTCGAAGGTCTTCTCGGTGTAGTAGCGCAGCAAATCCTTGGCCAGCAGGATGCCGACCACCTTGTCGCGCTCGCCTTCGATGGCGGGGAAGCGCGAGTGCTGGGTTTCCAGCACGATCGGCAGCCATTCCTCGATCGGGTCGGTGATGTCGATCACGTCCATTTGGGAACGCGGCACCATGATGTCGCGCGCCGACAAGTCCGAGACCTGGAACACGCCTTCGATCATCGACAGGGCGTCGGCGTCGATCAGGTTGCGCTCGTGTGCTTCGTGCAGCACTTCGAGCAGCTCGGTGCGATTTTCTGGCTCAGGGGAGATGAGTGCGGTCAGTCGTTCGAAGAGCGACCGGTGGGGTTTGGCGTCCGATCGGACGTCACTGGGATACTCGGGCATAGTTGGCGTGAAGCCGTTGTTGCGATGGGCATAAGCATACACCAAAAGCGGCCTTGCCTGATTTTTGCGCAGGCGTGCGCTTCCATGAGGATGTCCAGCAAGGTGGACGGACATGGAATATAGTTATTGCTCAAAATATATTGGAGCGCCCATGCCCGCCCTCACCATCAACGGCAACACCACCACCCTCGACGTGCCCGACGACATGCCCCTGCTGTGGGTGCTGCGCGACGTCGCCGGCCTGACCGGCACCAAGTTCGGCTGCGGCGTCGCCCTGTGCGGCGCCTGCACCGTCCACCTCGACGGCCAGGCGATCCGCTCCTGCATCACGCCGGTGTCCGCCGCGGCCGGCAAGCAGATCGTCACCATCGAGGCGGTCGGCAACGACCCGGTGGGCGCCAAGGTGCAGGACGCCTGGCGCCAGATCGACGTGGTGCAGTGCGGCTACTGTCAGTCGGGCCAGATCATGTCGGCCACCGCCTTGCTGAAAGCCACGCCGAAGCCGAGCGACAGCGACATCGACAATGCCATGAGCGGAAATATCTGCCGCTGCGGCACCTATGGACGCATCCGCCACGCGATCAAGATCGCCGCCGCCAAATAAGGAGCGCACATGAGCCAAGTCAAAAAAGAACAACACGCTGCTGCTATTCCCAGCTCGCGCCGCCGTTTCATGCAGCTCGGTGCCACCGCCGGCGGCGGCCTGCTGTTCGGCTTCTCGCTGTTCGGCTGCAGCAAGGACGACAACCGCAAGGAAGCGCCACCGGAAAAGGCCGTCGGCCAAGCGTCCACGGAGCACTCCGACACCCCGGCCGGACTGGCGCGCGACGCCTTTATCCGCATCGACCGCGACGGTATCGTGACCCTCGTCATCCACAAGGTGGAAATGGGGCAGGGCACCTTTACTTCGATGCCGATGCTGCTGGCCGAGGAACTCGGCGCCGACCTCTCGAAAGTGAAGCTCGAGCAGGCGCCGGCCAACAACGAACTGTATGCCGATCCGCTGCTCGGTGGCCAGGTGACCGGCGGCTCGACCTCGGTACGCGGCGCCTGGCGGCCGCTGCGCGAAGCCGGCGCCATGGTGCGCGGCGTGCTGGTGCAGGCGGCGGCGAAACAATGGGATGTCGACACGGCCGACTTGCAGGTAGTGGCCGGCACGGTGCGCCACCAGGCCTCGGGCCGCTCGGCCCACTTCGGCGAACTGGTCGATGCGGCCTCGACGATGGAGCTGCCGAAGAACGTCAAGCTGAAGGACCCCGAGCAATTCGTCCTGATCGGCAAGGCCATGCGGCGCCTGGATTCGCCGGCCAAGGTGAATGGCACGGCCCAGTTCGGCATCGATGCGCGCCTGCCGAACATGGGCATTGCCGCCGTCGCCGCCTCGCCGGTGACCGGCGGCAAGCTGGTGGCGGTGGACGAGCAGAAGGCGCTGGCCGTGAAGGGCGTGCGCCAGGTATTGCGCCTGGAAGGGGCGGTGGCCGTGGTGGCCGACCACTTCTGGGCCGCGAAACAGGGCCTGGCGGCTGCCGCGCCGCGTTTCGAGGATGGGGCGCATGCCGCGGTGGCTTCGCAGGGCATCGTTGCCGACATGCTGAAGGTGTCGCAGGGCGAAGGCGCGGTGGCGCGCGACGAAGGCAATGCGCTGAAGGTGCTGAACGACGAAGGCGGCGGACGCAAGATTGAAGCGGTCTATGAACTGCCTTTCCTGGCGCACGCGACCATGGAGCCGATCAATTGTACGGTCGACTTGCGGGCCGATGGCTGCGACCTCTGGGTCGGCACCCAGGTGCCGGCCCTGGCCCAGGGCGCGGCGGCCAAGGTGTCCGGGCTGCCGGTCGAGAAGGTGAAGGTGCATAACTACTATATTGGCGGCGGCTTCGGGCGGCGGCTGGAAGTCGATTACGTGATCCAGGCGGTGTCGTTCGCCAAGCTGGCCAAGGGGCCGGTGAAGTTCATCTGGACCCGCGAGGAAGATATCCAGCACGACATGTACCGTCCGTATTACGTCGACCGCCTGGCGGCGCGCCTGGACAACAAGGGCCGGCCTGCGGCCTGGTTCCACCGCGTGACCGGTTCCTCGATCATGGCGCGCTTCGCACCGCCGGCGGTGAAGAACGGCGTCGATCCGGATGCGGTCGAGGGTGCGGCCGATTTGCAGTATGCAATTCCGGCGATGCGTGTGGAATATGTGCGGCATGAACCGCCGGGCGTGCCGACCGCCTTCTGGCGCGGCGTGGGGCCGACCCATAACGTGTTCGTGGTCGAGAGTTTTATCGATGAATTGGCGCAGGCGGCGAAGCAGGATCCGGTGGCCTTCCGCCGCGCCTTGCTGGAAAAATCGCCGCGTACGCTGGGTGTGCTGAACCTGGCGGCAGAGAAGGCGGGCTGGGGCAAGCCCTTGAAGCCGATTGCCGGGCGCAAGGTCGGGCGCGGTGTATCGACCCAGTTTGCCTTCGGCAGCTATATGGCGCAGGTGGCGGAAGTGTCGGTCGGGCCGGACGGCGACGTGCGCGTGCACCGGGTCGTGTGCGCGGTCGATTGCGGGCAGGCGATCAATCCGGACGGGATCATTGCGCAGATGGAAGGCGGGATCGTGTTCGGGGCCTCGGCGGCGCTGTGGAACGAGATCACGCTGGACAAGGGGCGGGTGCAGCAGACCAATTTCGGCGACTACCGCATGATGCGCATCCATGAGGCGCCGGTCGTGGAGGTGCACATCGTGAATAGCCGGGATGAGCCGGGCGGGATCGGCGAGCCGGGGACGGCGGGGATTGCGCCGGCATTGACGAATGCGGTGTTTGCGGCGACCGGGAAGCGGATCCGGAAGTTGCCGGTGGGGGAGCAGTTAAAGGCGTAATGTGGAAACGGCGGTGCATGCATGTCGTGCACTGCCGTTGTAGGGTGGACACCTGTGTCCACGCGGTCTCATCGCTTGCCTTGTGATGGACATCACGATGGATCGCGACTGATGAATCTCGGTGGGTTCGAGAACCCACCCTACGAAATCGTAAGGCGCACATTTTATGGCGCTTCGCAATCACATTTCGACATGCAACCGGGGTACCGCGTGGACACAGGTGTCCACCCTACGAACTCGACGCCAACAATTTGCTTAGTGTTACTTCTCCGCGTACGGATCCGGGTAGCCCAGCGCTTCCATCACATCGCGCTCGAACTGTTCCATCTCTTCCGCTTCTTCGTCATGCTCATGGTCGTAGCCCTGGGCATGCAGCACGCCGTGCACCACCAGGTGCGCCGCGTGCTCTTCCAGCGTTTTCTTCTGCTCGTCCGATTCGCGCTGCAGGACGTCGGTGCACAGCACGATGTCGGCCTGCACCGGATCGTCCTCGGCCAGTTCCTCGCCTTCGTTGTAGGCAAAGGTCAGCACGTTGGTGGCGTAGTCCTTGCCGCGGTAGTCGCGGTTCAGGGTTTGTCCTTCGGCGGCGTCGACGAAGCGGATCGCCAGTTCGGCCGGCCCGAGCAGGGCGGCGCGCACCCAGCGTTCCACCATCTCCGGGGTGATCGTGGTTTCCAGGCGTGCGTCCGGGTACTGGACGTCGAGTTCGAGATTATGGTTTTTTTCTTGCATTGCGGGCAGTCGTGGTCTTTGGAAGCGCGCCCAGTTCCTGGACTTCGCTGGCTTTGTCGTAGGCATCGACGATGCGGCCCACCAGCGGGTGGCGCACCACGTCGGCGCTGGAGAATTGGGAGAAGGCGATGCCGCGCACGTCGCGCAGCACGTGCATGGCGTCGACCAGGCCCGAGCGCTGGGTCTTGTGCAGGTCGACCTGGGTCACGTCGCCGGTCACCACGGCCTTGCTGCCGAAGCCGATACGCGTGAGGAACATCTTCATCTGCTCCACCGTCGTGTTCTGGGCTTCGTCCAGGATCACGAAGGCGTGGTTCAGCGTGCGGCCGCGCATGTAGGCCAGCGGCGCGATCTCGATCACCTGTTTTTCGAACAGCTTTTGCGTGCGGTCGAAGCCGAGCAGGTCATACAAGGCGTCGTACAGCGGGCGCAGGTAAGGATCGACCTTCTGGCTCATGTCGCCCGGCAAAAAGCCGAGGCGTTCGCCGGCTTCGACGGCCGGACGCGTCAGGATGATGCGTTTCACCGCATCGCGTTCCAGCGCATCGACCGCGCAGGCCACGGCAAGATAAGTCTTGCCGGTGCCGGCCGGGCCGATGCCGAAGCTGATGTCGTGTTCGAGCACGGCGCGCAGGTACTGGATCTGGTGCGGCGTGCGGCCGCGCAAATCGCTGCGGCGGGTCTTCAGGGTCGGGCTGACCAGTTCTGCATTTTCTTCATCCGGCTCGGCTTCGGCTGCGGCAGGGGCCTCGGCGGGCTTGGCGCCCTCGATCGTCGGACGCAGGCCGGCGCGCTGTTCCACCAGGGCCAGCTGCACTTCCTCGATCGGCACGACCTTGTTGGCCACCGCATAGAAGCGCTCGAGGAGTTCGACCGCGCGCTCGGCATTCGCGCCGGTGACGATGAATTTCTCGCCTCGGCGGAAGATGGTCACGTCGAGCGCCGCGCCGATCTGGCGCAGGTTTTCGTCGAGCGGACCGCACAGGTGGGCAAGCCGCGTGTTATCGAGCGGCTCGGGAATGAAGTACGAAGGCTGGGTAGGAGTGGTTTTCAACTGGCTTTGGCAATCGTATCGAGATTGGCGACGAGTTCGCCGCGCAGGGAATAATCCAGGGTTTCGGTGACGCGTACGTCGACCAGTTGGCCGATCAGGGCGTCGCCCGATGCACCCGGGGCGAAATAAATGACGCGGTTGTTTTCGGCGCGGCCTTGCAGTTCGTTCGGGTCGCGCTTCGATGGCCCTTCGACCAGGATGCGCTGGACGGTGCCGACCATGGCCGCGCTGAGCTTGCGGGTATTCGCGTCGATCTGGGCTTGCAGGCGCTGCAGGCGCGCCAGCTTGACCTCGTGCGGGGTATCGTCTTCCAGGTTGGCGGCCGGGGTGCCGGGACGCTTGCTGAAGATGAAGCTGAAACTGTTGTCGAAGCCGACGTCCTGCACCAGTTTCATCATGGCCTCGAAATCGGCATCGGTCTCGCCAGGGAAGCCGACGATGAAGTCCGACGAGATCGTGATGTCCGGACGCACCGCGCGGATGCGGCGAATGATCGATTTGTATTCCAGGCCGGTATAGCCGCGCTTCATGGCTTGCAGGATGCGGTCGGAACCGTGCTGCACCGGCAGATACAAATGGTTCACCAGCTGCGGGATCCTGGCAAAGGCGTCGATCAGGCGCTGGGTGAATTCCTTCGGATGGCTGGTGACGAAGCGCAGGCGCTCGATGCCGGGAATGTCGGCAATGTATTCGAGCAGCAGGGCAAAGTCGGCCGTGTCGCCGCCCTCCATGGCGCCGCGGTAGGCATTCACGTTCTGGCCGAGCAGCATGATTTCCTTCACGCCCTGGGCCGCCAGGCCGGCCACTTCGGTCAGCACGTCCTCGAAGCGGCGCGAGACTTCTTCGCCGCGCGTATAAGGTACGACGCAATAGCTGCAATATTTGCTGCAGCCTTCCATGATCGACACATAGGCGACCGGGCCTTCGACCTTGGCCGGGGGCAGGTGGTCGAACTTTTCGATTTCCGGGAAGCTGATGTCGACCTGGGCCGTGCCCGTGCTGCGGCGCTCGCGGATCATCTGCGGCAGGCGGTGCAGGGTTTGCGGGCCGAACACCATGTCGACATGGGGCGCGCGCTTGACGATGGCTTGCCCTTCCTGGGAAGCCACGCAACCGCCGACACCGATGATCAGGTCGGGGCGCTGGCGCTTCAGTTCGCGCAAGCGGCCCAGGTCGGAAAACACTTTTTCCTGCGCCTTTTCGCGCACCGAGCAGGTATTGAACAGGATGACGTCGGCGTCGTCCGGTTTGTCGGTGCGCACCAGACCATCGGACGCGCCGAGCACGTCGGCCATTTTGTCCGAGTCGTACTCGTTCATCTGGCAACCGAAGGTCTTGATAAATACTTTTTTCTGCATGGAATGCTTCGTTAAAAGAAATGCTCGCGCTTTGACAAAGCGTCAAGCGAGTTTACCGTAAATCCCTGTTTAGAGCCGAAAGCCGGCGTGCGGGAGGATAGAGTTAATGCCACCAAGAATGACTTATTGCTTTACTCAACCGTATTGCCAATCTATTCAGATTGTTAAATTGCGCTAAGGAATCAAAAGGCGGCGTGCAAGGCAGAGTCAGGCTTTGCTCAAGATATTTCCTGTTGTAAATCAATACGTTCGGCTTAAATTCTTTCACACAAATTAACGGAAGAAATCTCTTGCGTGCGCCACAAATTATCCCCATGTGTTGAAATGCTTATGTGACAAGCTTTCCACACGATAGCTTGATTTCCAACAATGACTCATGTGCTCAGGACGGATGTTCAAATACTGTGCGAGTCTGATAATTTGTTTGAAAGACAAGTGCGTAAGGGGGAGTGTTAAGCAGAGCGCATGCGCAAGAGCATGTTTCTTAAGCGAAGCTTCAGACTTGTTCTTCAGACTTGTTTTGAATGTTGGCGCAAGAGCGTGTTCGGGAACTTATGTTGATAGCAGCACAGTCTTAACAAAGTTCGTAAAGAACTATTTTAAACCACACTCACGAGGTAAAAATCATGGCACATCATGCTTTGTCTTCACAGGAAAGCTACAACCCCAACCATCTGCTCGATATCCTGCTGGGCAAGATGCAACTGAAAAACGACGCCGCGCTGTCGCGCATGCTGGAAGTGGCCCCGCCGGTCATCAGCAAGATCCGCCACCACCGCCTGCCGGTCGGCGCTTCGCTGCTGATCCGCATGCACGAAGTCACCGGCATGAGCATCCGCGACCTGCGCGACCTGATGGGCGACCGCCGCACCAAATACCGCCTGTCGGACGCACAAGGCCGCCCGAAACCAGAAGAGAAGGCAGCACAGGCCGCCGCGGCAGCCCAGCAGCAACAGCAGCAGCAACAATCGCAAGGCAACGAAACTTCGTCGTCGACCGGTAATTATGCGCACTAATACCGGCGGCATGGCAGATTTATTTGCCGTGCCATCGGTGATGCGCGGCAGCTGCCCGGCGCGCTAAGGCGCCGCGCACGCTGCCGGCTTTCTCCCACGTCCTGTCCGGGACGCGTGTTTCTTCCCATCGTTTCCTGATTTCTTTTCCGGCGCCCACCAGGGCAGGCCGGTGTTTTTTGCGCGTCCGATGCACCTGCCCAGCGGATTGAGCGGCCCCAAGCAGGCCGGTGCCGATTGCGGTATTCTCGCGCTGCCCTGGCACGGTGTGTGCCGTTTGCCATGGCTGCCGGCCGACCCGCCGTGCCCGACCACCCAGACAAAGGACCATTCATGAAACTGTATTTCAGCCCCGGCGCCTGCTCGCTGTCCCCGCACATCGTCCTGCTCGAAGCCGGCCTGGCCTTCAGCGCCGAGCGCGTCGACCTCGGCAAGAAACTCACGGCCAGCGGCGCGGACTTCCGCAGCATCAATCCGAACGGATACGTGCCGGCGCTCGAACTCGACAACGGCGCGGTGCTGACCGAAGGCCCGGCCATCGTCCAGTACCTGGCCGACCTGGCGCCCCAGGCCAACCTGCTGCCGGCTGTCGGCAAGGTCGAGCGCTACGAAGCCCTGGGCTGGCTGAACTACATTTCCACCGAACTGCACAAGAACTACAGCCCGCTGTTCAAGCCGGATGCCAGCGACGACATGCGCGCCAACGCCCGCAAGATGCTGGCGCTGCGTTTCTCGCACATCGCGCGCCACCTCGACAGCCGTGAGTTCCTGGCCGGCGGCCAGTTCAGCGTGGCCGACGCCTACCTGTTCACCGTGCTGGGCTGGGCCGACGTCGTCAAGTTCAGCCTGGCCGACTGGCCGCAGCTGCAAGCCTTCCGCGCGCGCATCGGCGCCCGCCCGGCCGTGCAGCAGGCGCTGCGCGACGAAGGTCTGCTGAAATAAGTTGTTGAAAGAAAAATGATGCCGCCCAGCCTGAGGGGCGGTACCATGGCCGCATGACGAGCAAACGCTACATCGCCCTGTTACGCGGCATTAACGTGGGACGCGCCAAGCGCGTCGCCATGGCCGACCTGCGCACCCTGGTGGCCGACCTCGGCCATACCGATGTGCGCAGCCTGCTGAACAGCGGGAACATCGTGTTCGGCGCCGGCGACATCGACCCGCTGCGCGCTGCCAGCGCCATCGAGGAAGCCATGGTGCTGAAACTCGGCGTGGCCGCGCGCGTGATGGTGCTGGCCGGGGACGACCTGGCTGCCGTGCTGGCGGAAAATACCTTGTTGTCGCTGTCTACCGACCATGCGCGCCTGCTGGTCTTCCTGCTGCCGGACGCGGCTGCGCGCGAGGCGATCCTGCCGCTGTGCGAACGCGACTGGGGCGAGGGCGCATTGGCCGTCGGCCAGCGCGCCGCCTATGTCTGGTGTCCGGACGGCGTGCTCGACAGTCCTGCGGCTGCAGCGCTCGGCAAGCAGCTGGGCGATACCACGACCTCGCGCAACTGGAACACCCTGTGCAAGCTGTACGCGCTGTGTGCGGAAGCGGCGCCCGCGCCGGGCAAGAAAACCTGAGACTGCGCGCTGCGCACTATTTGAACTTTTCGCTGCTGTCGCGCCTGCGTGCCCGGTAGCCGAGCAGCACCAAGCCGACCAGCATCATCGCAAACACTTCCGGTTCCGGCAGCTCCGACATCTGCGCCGGTGGGGCAACGACATCGAGACGGGGTGTGGGGGCCAGGTGGGACACGCGCGGAAGCGGTGCAGCGCCGGCCTGCGGCGGCGACAGGTCGACGACGGCAGCCTGGGCCGCGCCACCGACCACCAGACCCAGCGCCAGGGCAAATAAGAATCTGTTCACGATTGTTCCCTTCCTTGCAGATAGTGCTGGGTACAAACGCCTCACATGAAACGGAGGCGATCTCGCATACGCCACCGGCTACGCGAAAAGCATAACAAAAAGCGCTGGTCATTTTGTGTTCGATTCACGCGCACATGGCGGCGAACAAGGCCGCCGCCGCAGGAAGCGGCTCCTTGCCATGTTAAAGAAATGCGACACGCCCGGAATCGAGCCGTATCAAGAAATCAAGACTTTGCGCATGAACCGTTAGCGTCGTGTCAAGCTCTTGCCGCTATGGATAGACGCTTTATCGATACTTTTGACAGGCTCATAACGATTTCGCTTGTCAGCCTTTCCAGCTATGCGTGCGATCAAAAAAATTTAAGCTTCCCGTATACATCTCGCTTTTCTTTACGGGTATAGTCTCCCTATCCCTGTTGCCTACCGGCATCAAAAAGATGTCGAATGCTTATCTGTTCGACTCCATGCGGCCCCTGAATCGGCCGCCGCCATTCCGACAAGCGCACCCCGGAAGGCCGCCCCCGCACCACGCACTGTTGCATCACGCGCACCATACATTCGTAGAGTACCGAACATGCCCAACTTTGCCCGACTCCAGATCGCTTTCAAGAACGTCTACGTCCGTATCGCCACCGCCGTCGTGCTGGGTGCGATTGCCGGCGTGGCGATCTGGTCGGCGGACAAGCCGCAAGACCCTAGCCCGGTCGTCCACTCGCAGGACATTTCCGAAATCACCCGCCTGGCCACGCAGAAGGACAAGCTCGATTACCTGATGGTGGCCAAGCCGCTGTCGGAGTCGCCGCGCTACGTATTCAAGTTCAAGGGTTCGCCGGAACTGCACGTGGTCAAGGTGCCGAGCACCTCGCACCTGAGCCTGGAGCGCGAAGTCCTGCTGAAGAACGCCATCCCTTATTCGATCGCCAAGGACGACTACCTGGCTACGCACAAGGCCGTGCTGGACGAAGAAGGCTCGGCCGGCGCCCACGCCGTCGACTTCCTGAAGCGCCACGCTTTCGAGATCGTGCTGCTGCTCCTGATCGTGTATTGCCTGAAATTCGGCATTCCGGGCATGGGTGCGAGCTCGACCATGATCACCCCGGACAAGCTCAAGGGCAGCATGGACGACCTGATCGGCATGGACGACATCAAGCAGGAAGTGCTGCACCTGGAAGACATGATCCGCAACCGCGACGAGTATGCCTCGCACAACATCGACAAGCCGTTCAACGTGATGCTGACCGGTCCTGCCGGTACCGGTAAGACCAAGCTGGTCGGCTATCTGGCCAAGCGCCTGGGCATGCCGCTGATTTCGGCTTCGGGTTCGGCGCTGGAATCGGGCTACGTCGGCGGCGGCTCGAAAGCCCTGAACGCCCTGTACCGCAAGGCTTGCGCCAAGGGCAAGTGCATCATCTTCCTCGACGAAGGCCAGAGCCTGTTCATGCCGCGCGGCCGCAGCGAAAAGAAATGGGAAGACGACACCGCGAATACCCTGCTCGGCCTGCTGGACGGCGTGAAGAGCGACAAAGGCCAGAACGTGATCTGGATCATCGCCTCGAACTTCGACGATGCCTCGACCGAGATGGACGAAGCGATGCTGCGCCGCTTCTCGGTGAAGATCAACTTCCGCCTGCCGAACAAGATGGAACGGCGCGAACTGCTGAAGAGCTTCCTGGCACGTAAGAAGGAAGGCCTGGTCGACTACGACGACCTCGACCTCGACCAGGTGGCGGAAATCACCCAGAACCTGAGCCCGGCGCTGCTGGAAACCGTGGTCGAGCGTGCATCGATGCTGTCGATCCAGGAAAAGACGATCATCAACACCGATTTGCTGTTCCGTGCCTACGAGCGCGCCACCATCGGCCTGACCGACCGCGCCACCACCGCCGAGAAGCACAAGCAGCGCGAGCGCATCGCCCTGCACGAACTGGGCCACTTCTTCATGCAGATCGACCCGCACCTGCGCGCCGGCCTGTCGCTCGATGAGGTGAAGGAAAAGTCGCACCTGCTGAAGATCTCGACCGAAGCCGTGTCGAAGATCGGCGCCCTGGGCTACGTGCTGCAATCGGGCGACGACATGTCGCTGCGCACCCTGGAAGAACTCGAGCGCGACGTGATCGGCCTGTACGGCGGCATGGCGGCCGAAGAGTTGTTCTACGGCGCCCGCGGCATCTCGGTCGGTGCCCAGAACGACATCGAGAAAGTGACCAAGATGCTGAACCTGATGGTCAACCGCCTGTCGATGTATTCGCGCTCGAAGATCGACTACAGCCAGCTGCAGAACGACGCCAGCGGCGAGCACACCCTGCGCCAGATGGAAGAAAAGGCCGATGAGCTGTACAGCTACACCCTGGGCGCGATGCGCGACTACCGCGCCATGATCGAGTCGATCAAGGACACGCTGCTCGACCAGTACGTGCTGTCGAAGGACGCCGTGTTCGCGCTGCTGGAAGAGCGCAAGGAATTGCTGCAGTTCGCACCGAAGCACGCCAACCTGAAGCTGTGCGCCGAAACCGGCGAGATGGTTGCCGCATAAAGCCGGCGACCTGAAAAAAAGCCCGCTGTGCGCAAAGCGCCAGCGGGCTTTTTGTTTGCCGCCGCAACCGGGTTTCGTAGGGTGGGCACCCCGTGCCCACGCGGTTACGCACGCTTCCGGCGGACACGTACGGTGACGTGTCGCTCGCGATGCCCGCGCCGGTCCGTAAAACCCGCCCAGCACGTTGCAACATCGCGGCGCTAGGCCGCCTCCAGCGGCGCATCCAGCCGCCCATACTGCGCCAGCTGATGGCGCATCAGCTCGGCATACGCCCCGTCCGCCTGCCGCAGCAGCTCGGCATGGCTGCCCTGCTGGCAGATCCGGCCGCCGGCCAGCACCACGATGCGGTCGGCATGCACGATGGTCGACAGGCGATGCGCGATGACGATGGTGGTGCGCCCGCGCATCAGGTTGTCCAGTCCGGCTTGCACCAGGGTTTCGCTGGCCGCATCCAGGGCGCTGGTGGCTTCGTCGAGGATCAGGATGGCCGGGTCGCGCAGCATGGCGCGGGCGATTGCGATGCGCTGCTTCTGCCCGCCCGAGAGTTGCACCCCGCGTTCGCCAACCACGGTCTCGTACCCATCGGGAAACGCCAGGATGAAATCGTGGGCCTGGGCGTGCCGGGCGCAGGCCTCGACTTCTTCCTGCGTCACCTCGCGTTCTGGCACGGCGAAGCGGATATTCTCGGCAATCGTGCCGGAAAACAGCGACGGTTCCTGCTCCACCAGCGCCACGTGGCGGCGCAGGGCGGCCGGGGCCAGGGCGGTGGCGTCGAAGGCGTCGAACAGGATGCGTCCGGCGCCGGGCGGGTAGTGGCCCAGCAGCAGGTTTGCAATGGTCGACTTGCCGGCGCCCGAGGAGCCGACCAGGGCCACCGTCTCGCCCGGCGCCACCTGCAGGCTGACGCCATCGAGCGCGGCCTGGGCCGGGCGCTGCGGATAACGGAAACCCACGTCCTCGAACCGCAGCCGGCCCGACAGCGTGGCCGGCTGCAGGCCATCTTCCGCGCGCGGCGCCAGGCGCAGCAGCTCGAATATGCGGTCGGTGGCGCCCAGGGTACGCATCCAGCTGCTCCAGAATTCGGCCAGCGAACTGGCCGATTCGGTGACCATGGTGGCGTAGAGGATGAAGGCGGTCAGCTGGCCGACCGTCAGCTCGCCGCGCCCGATCAGCCAGGCGCCGAAGCACAGCGTGCACAGCAGGGCCAGATACAGCAGCAATTGCAAGGAGCCCTGGAATAGCGCCGCCAGCCGCACGTTCGCCAGCGCCGCCCCGAGCGCGCGCCCGGCCGCCCGGCCATAGCGGCCGCTGGCGCCGGCCTGCTGGTTGAAGGCATGCACCAGGCGCACGTTGGCGAAATGCTCCTGCGCCACCTTGCCGCTCTCGGCCACGCTGCTCTGCACCTCGCGCGCCCGCTGGCGGTAGCTGTTGCCGGAACGTTTGCCGAGATACAGGCTGACCGGGATGAACAGCGCCAGCGGCAGGCTGAGCAGGGGAGACAGCGCGAGCAGCATGGCAACGCCGCCGCCGAACACGCAGAGCGAGCGCAGCACGTTGGCGGCGCCCACGGTCAGGCTTTCGTGCACGGCCAGCACGTCGGCATGCAGGCGGCTGGTCAGCTCGCCGACATGGTGCTGGTCGAAGAAGCCGATCGGCTGGCGGATCAGGACGTCAAACAATTGCCTGCGCAGGCGCAGCACGATGTGCTGGCTGGCCGACTGGAACAGGTAGAAGCGCAGCGAGGACGCGGCGGCCAGCAGGACGGCGGCGCCCAGCATGCCCAGCACCAGGTGCGGCGGAATGCCGTGCTGCTGCAACTGGGCCGCATGGTCGATGAACCAGGCGATCGCGCGCGGGAAGCCGAGCTGGATCAGGACGCCGGCGCCCATGCACAGCAGGGCGGCCGCCAGCCGACCCTTGACCGGGCCCAGCAGGCGCAGGCGTTCGAGGTGAGGCGCGACGTTCATGCGGCTGCCGGCACGGGGCCGCCCGCGAAGTCACCGGCCTGGCCCGGCTGCGCGGTCAGCTGCTCAGTCGGCTGCTCAGTCAGCTGTTCGGTCAACCCCAGCCAGTTCTCGTCGCCGATCAGCCCGGCGGCCTCGATGACGCCTTCGTGGTTCACGAACAGGTAGGCCGGTGCGGCCAGGCGCGGATTCAGGGTCTTGTAGTCGTCCAAACGCGCCTGCCATACGGCATCGAGCAGCGGCGTGCCGGCCAGGAAGCGGCGCAGGCGGAACGCCGGCTCCACGCTGACGACGCGCAGGGTCAGCCCGGCGTGCGCGGCGGGCGAGAGCAGGGCCGCCACTTGCGGCACCCGTGCGCGGCACTTGTCGCACTTGCTGGTCAAGAACACCAAGGCGCAGGCCTGGCCCGGCGGCAGCAAGTCTTCGCCGCGGCGGCTGCCGAGGCGGCGTGCCGCGATGCGGGATGCGGGCTCGCCGACCGCGGGGACCGGCAGTGCCGGGGTGTCGCGCTCCTTGCGCAGGCGCCGCATTACACCCAGGCTCAGGTGCAGGTTGAAGGCCAGGCCAAAGGCGAGGATGGCCAGGACCAGGAGCAGGAGTGGGCGGTCCATCAGCGCGTCCTCGTGAGCACGACCAGGTCGTGGAAATTGACGGCGGCCACGCACAGCCAGGCGCCGATGCCGGCGGCCACCAGGGCTTCGCCGGACAGCGGCGGCTGCGCGGGCGCCAGGCCGAGCGCGCTCCCCATCGCGCCCAGTACCAGCAGGTTGCGCAGCAGGTCGTAGCCCGACAGCGGACGCGCCGACTCGCCGAAGCAGCTGCAGCGCACCACGCCGCGCGTGAAGAACTGGTAGCCCAGCACCGTGGTGAAGGTGAGCATCAGGAGAAAGGAGAGCGCCATGCCGGCACGGCCCGGCGCCGCGAGCAGCAGGCTTGCCGCTGCCAGCTCGGCCACGACCAGCACCGGCGCCACGATGGCGGCTGTCCCTGGTGCCAGGCCGAAGGAGGTGCCGAGCTCGCTGCGAAAGCCGGGCCAGGTACGCAGTTTTCCGAGTGCCGCGGCCAGCCACCACCAGGCGGCGAACCAGCGCAGCATCTCGCCGGCGAATTGTTGGACCGTCATGCCGCGTCTCCGTCGATCCACAGCGGCGCCAGCGCCTCGGCATGGCGGCGCCGCCGTTTCACAGCCTCGCGCGTCGCGAGCAGGGCATCGAACCAGGGTGCGTCCTCGGATGCGCGCTGGGCGCCGCCCACCGTTTCCTGCAGCAGGGTCGAGATCGTCCAGGCCAGGTCTTCGGTCGCCGCGTCGCGCCGGATCGGCAAGCCGAGCGCGGCCAGCTCATCGCCGGTGATCGCATAATTGTGTGAGTGGAAGCCGGCCATCAGCTGGCGTACCAACCGGTCGTCGCTGTCGCCGCTGCCTCCCTGGCGGGTCGCCAGCAGTTCCCTGGCGATCTGCTCGATCTCGAGGTTACTGCGGTAAAAGGCGGTGAGCGAAGGGGGGAAGATGCTGTTGCACAGCAGCGCGACCGATTCGTTGCGCGCTTGTTCCGCGTCCAGGCCGAACCAGGATGCAGCCATGTCGCCGAACAGTTTGATGTCGAGGCCGCTGAAAGTGCTGCCGTCGGCGCCGCTGAGCTGCGGGTCGACCGGCGAAAACAGGGCCAGTTCGCCGGCCACGATCTCGTCGGCGCAGAGGGTAATCAGGGTCGCGGACGACTGGCAGTGCCAGGGCACGATGAAGGCCAGGTGGCGGGCGTGCTTACGCAGCAGCAGGGCGATGCGGCGCGCCGCGTTCACGACCCCGCCGCGCCCATGCAGCACCACGTCCAGGCGCTCGATCTGGCCCAGCAGGCGACATTGCTCGTACAGGGCCGGCAGCAATTCGAAGTCGAGGTGGGACGCGGCCAGCACCAGGACCGTGCTGTCGCGCCGGTGTTCCAGCATCGTGATGGCATGCTGCAGGGAGGCGCTCAGCGCTGGCATGCGGCCCCCATGATCAATTGGTCGGCCATGGCTTCCAGCATCTTGAATTCCGGGATCAATTGTTCGACGTAGAGGAACTGGCCGCCCGGGTTATTTTCCAGGAAAACGTATTCGCCTTCGGGCGTCAGGATCAGGTCGAGCGCCCCGTATTCCAGCCCGTAGCTGTGGACGAAATCGACGCAGCGCACTTCCACGTTCGGCGGCAGGCGCGTCGCTTCGTAGGGAATCTCGGCCGACATGTCGCGCGAGTCGATCATGGTGCGGGCATCCAGCTGGGAATGGATTTTGGCTGCGAATACGCGCTCGCCGATCACGGTGACGCGCAATTCGACCAGCTTGGGCACGTATTCCTGGAAGTGGCAGAACAGTTCGTCCACGGCCGCCAGGTCGTCCAGCATGGCGTCGTCCACCAGTACCGTGCCCAGGCCGCCGCTGATGCGCTGCTCGGGCTCCAGCTTTTCGCGGGCCAGGGTCGGGCTGGACAGGGTCTTGAAGATCTTGCGGCCTTCCAAACCTTGCAGGAACTGGCGCGCTTCGGCGGCCGAATTGGTGACGATCGAGGCCGGCACCCGGAAGCCGAGGCGCATCGCGCGTTTCAGCTGCTCGCCTTTCCACTGCGCCGCGCGCAACGCGCGCGGATGGCTGATCCAGTAGCAGTCGAGGTTGTAGAGGAGGCCGAACAGGGCCTGCTCGGTTTCGAGCCCGGCAAAGGCGCGCTCCTGCGGTGCCAGGTCTTCGCTGCGGTAGGCGAATTCGGCCGCCTTGCGCAGCCAGACGGCGCCGACCTCGTCCAGGTCGAGCCAGCTGTCGTCGCCCAGGCGGCGGATGCGCTGGCGCACGCGTCCATTGTCGAAGGTCTGCGTGCACTGGTAGTCGCGCGGGAAGGCGTCGAGGTCGATGCGGAACAGGCGGTGGCCTTTGGCGCCGATCAGGGGCGCGACCAGGTCGGCATGGAGGTCGGCGCTGTTGGTGACGAACAGGATCGTATGAGGCATGGGGCACCGTTTTACTGTGGTGATGGAAAAAGCCCTGGCGGGCAGGGCTTCCTGTACAGCTAACTCAGCAGTAAATGCCGCCGTCTTCGCTCCAGTTGGTCGACATGCGGTACATGTCGTTGTGCTTGCTCGGCACGTCGGTGCAGCCTGCCACGGCCACGCCTTCGCGCACTTTCCATTGCTGGGCCGGCTGGGCCTGGTTCTGTTTCTGGGCGAGCTGGAAGGCAAACAGTTTCTTTGGTTCCTGGTTTTGCATTGTCTTTTCCTTTGGAAACGTCATGGTGTTCAGTGGAGAGCCCTGCGGAGCCAGGACTCTCGAGCGCATCAGCAGTAGTCGCCACCGTCGGTGCCGAGGCGCGGCGTGGTTTCGCGCAAAGGCGCGAATTCTTCGTCGAGCACGCTGCAGCCGGCAACGGCAACGCCATCACGCACTTTCCATTGCTGGGCCGGCTTGGCCTGGGCGCGTTTCTCGGCCAGCTGGAAGGCAAACAGTTTTTTCGGTTCCTGGTTCTGCATGTCCTGTTCCTTTGAAAACGTTCTGGTGCAAATAGCAAAAAGCCCTGCGGGTGCAAGGCTTTTCAGGGATGGATCAGCAGTAGATGCCGCCGTCGGTGCCGACGTAGCGGTCGGTATTGCGGTAGTCGAGGCTGTCGGGATCGACCAGCGAGCAACCGGCAACGGCAACGCCGTCGCGCACTTGCCATTGCTGCGCCGGCTGGACCTTTTGCTCTGCCTTGCCGGCGAGTTTGAAGGCGAACAGTTTGCTTTGCGTTTGATTCTGCATTTCACAATCCTTTCTTGGGTGTTAAGGATGAAGCTGCATGCGGACACATTGTTGCCGCGAATAAAGGTTAAAAGCAGATATGAGGAAAGTCAACAAAATTGTTATTCATGCAATATGGGTATGCATGCTGGGCGGTGCAAGGACGAAAAAAAGCCCCGCGATACGCGAGGCTTTTCGATGGCAGGCAGGTCCGCAGCGTCAATGCGCGTGCTGCACATCCTTCAGGGTATCGAGCACATAGCGCGTCATGCTGCCGGCCAGTTCGTGCTCGCCCAGGAACACCTTGCCGCCGGTGTCCTCGCGCAGCAGTTCCGCTTCCTGCTCGTTATGCGTGCGCACCACCACGCGAATCCCCGGGTTGAGCGCCTTGGCCGTCTCGATCATGGTGCGCACGTGGAAGGTGTCCGGCGTGGCGATGACCAGCACCGCCGCACGCGCGATGTGCGCCTGGATCAGCACCGCCGGTTCCGCCGCATTCCCGACCACCGCCGGCTGCTCGCGCTTGCGCAGGGCGTCGACGATTTCGCGGTTCTGTTCCGCCACCACGTAGTGGATGCCTTGCGCCGTGAGACCATCGGCAATGCGACGGCCAACGCGGCCGTAACCAACCAGCACCACCTGGCCGGTGAGGCGCTCGTGCGGCACGCTCATCGGCAGTTCGGCCAGCGGATCGGGCAAGCTTTCGAGCTTGCGCACCATGTCCGAATTCTTGCGCAGCCAGCGCTGCAGCGGCTCGATGGCCGTGAACAGCAGCGGGTTCACCGCGATCGAGATGATGGCGCCGGCCAGGATCAGGCTTTGCCCTTCCTGCGGCATCAGGCCCAGCGAAATGCCCAGCGCCGCCAGGATGAAGGAGAACTCGCCGATCTGGGCCAGGCTGGCCGACACCGTGATCGCGGTGTTCAGCGGATAGCGCAGCGCCAGCACCAGCAGCATCGCCGCGATCGACTTGCCGAAGATGATGACGGCCACGACCGCCAGCACCTTGAACGGGCTTTCGACGATCACCATCGGGTCGAACAGCATGCCGACCGAGACGAAGAACAGCACCGAGAACGCGTCGCGCAGCGGCAGGGATTCTTCGGCGGCGCGGTGCGACAGTTCGGATTCGCGCAGCACCATGCCGGCGAAGAAGGCGCCCAGCGCGAACGACACGCCGAACAGGTGCGAGGAGCCGAAGGCGATACCGACCGCCGCGGCGATCACCGACAGGGTGAACAGTTCGCGCGAATTGGTCTTGGCCACGCGCCACAGGAACCACGGGAAGAGCTTGCGCCCGACGATCAGCATGAAGGCGACAAAGGCGCCCACCTGCAGCAGGGTTTTACCGAGGGCGTACCAGATCGATTCGTCGCCGCCCGAGCCCTTGCCGCCGAGCGGACCGGCGAGCGCCGGCAGCAGCACCAGCACCAGCACCGTCACCAGGTCTTCGACCACCAGCCAGCCGACCGCGATGCGGCCATTCATGGAGTCGAGCACGCCGCGGCTTTCGAGTGCGCGCAGCAGCACCACGGTACTGGCCACCGACAGTGCCAGGCCGAACACCAGGCCGGCGCCCCAGCTCCAGCCCCAGAAGTGCGACATGACCATGCCCATGGCCGTGGCCACGGCGATCTGCAGCACCGCGCCGGGCAGGGCGATCCTGCGTACGTCGAGCAGGTCGCGCAGCGAGAAGTGCAAGCCGACGCCGAACATCAGCAGCATCACCCCGATCTCCGCCAATTGCGATGCCAGCGACATGTCGGCCACAAAACCCGGTGTGGCGGGACCGATCAGGACGCCGGCGGCGAGATAGCCGACCAGCGCAGGCAATTTCAGGCGGATGGCGATCATCCCGAAAATGAGGCCGAAGCCCAGCGCGGCGGCAATGGTGGTGATCAGACTGAGTTCATGATGCATGCAGTACAGCTCCTTATCAAGGTTGAATCAAAGCAGTATAAGCGACGTAGCCATCAGGCCGGGAAAAAATAGAGAGGGGCCTCGGGCGCCGGCCGCGTCAATCGCCGTGCGATCTGTCTATAATCGAACGACAAAAAGGACAGACAGTCCGCCTACAAAAACCAGGAGACAGGCATGAACAAGGTCTATGTGACCGGCGTCGGGATGATCCCGTTCGCCAAGCCCGGCGCGAGTGCGCCTTATCACCAGATGGGGGCGGACGCCGCCCGCGCCGCCCTGCAGGACGCCGGCCTCGGTTACGACGACATCGAGCAGGCCTATGCCGGCTACGTCTACGGCGATTCCACCTGCGGCCAGAAGGCCCTGTACGGCGTCGGCATGACCGGCATCCCCATCGTCAACGTCAACAACAACTGCTCGACCGGCTCCACCGCCCTGTTCCTGGCGCGCCAGGCGATCGCCAGCGGCGCCGCCGACTGCGTGCTGGTGCTGGGCTTCGAGCAGATGAGCCCCGGCGCCCTCGGCTCCGTGTTCACCGACCGCCCGGCGCCCTTCGACGACTTCGACGCCGTCACCGACCGCCTGGTCGGCAAGCCCGAGATCCCGCTGGCGCTGCGCTACTTCGGCGGCGCGGGCCTGGCGCACATGGAAAAATACGGCACGCCTTTGGCAGCGTTCGCGCGCATCCGCGCCAAGGCCAGCCGCCACGCCGTCAACAATCCGCTGGCGCTGTTCCGCAAGGAAGTCACGGAGCAGGACGTGCTCGACGCCCCCGCCATCTGGCCCGGCGTGATGACGCGCCTGATGGCTTGCCCGCCGACCTGCGGCGCCGCGGCCGCCGTGCTGGTGTCGGAAGAATTTGCAAAGAAGCGCGGCCTGCGCGCGGATGTGCACATCGCGGCCCAGGCCATGACCACCGACCGCGCCAGCACCTTCGACGCAAACGACATGATGCGCCTGGTCGGCTACGAGATGAGCCGCGAGGCGGCCGCCAAGGTCTACGAGCAGGCCGGCATCGGCCCCGACGACCTCGACGTGATCGAGCTGCACGACTGCTTCGCCCACAACGAACTGATCACCTACGAAGCCCTGGACCTGTGCCCGGAAGGCGGCGCGGACAAATTCATCCGCGCGGGCGACAACACCTACGGCGGCAAGGTCGTCACCAATCCGTCGGGCGGGCTGCTGTCGAAAGGCCACCCGCTCGGCGCCACCGGCCTGGCGCAATGCTTCGAGCTGACCCACCAGCTGCGCGGCAGCGCCGGCGCGCGCCAGGTCGAGGGTGCGCGCACGGCGCTGCAGCACAACCTGGGCCTGGGCGGCGCCTGCGTCGTCACCATGTACCGCGCGGGTTGAGGAGGACGCCATGGAGCTGATGACGCCTTCCTGGAGCAATCCAGAACTCGCATCTTTCTGCGATGCCGTGCGCCGTTTCGTCGCCAGCGAAATCGCCCCGCACGGGCAGCGCTGGCGCGACCAGCAGCACGTCGACCGCGACCTGTGGAACAAGGCGGGCGAGATGGGCCTGCTCGCTTCCGACATTCCCGAGGAATACGGCGGCGCGGGCGGGAACTTCGCCCACATGGCCGTGGTGTTCGAGGAGCTGGGCTACGCCGGCGACATGGCCTTCGGCCTGCACGTGCACGCCATCGTCGCCCACTACCTGCTCAATCAAGGCACCGAGGAACAGAAGCGCCGCTACCTGCCGCAGCTGGCCAGCGGCGAGATGGTCGCGGCCATCGCCATGTCGGAACCGGGCGCCGGCTCGGACCTGAAAGGCATCCGCACCACTGCCGTGCGTGGCGCCGATGGCTACCGCCTGAACGGCTCGAAGACCTTCATCTCGAACGGCTACCTGGCCGACCTGGTCCTGGTGGTGGCGAAAACCGACCCGGCTGGCGGCGCGAAAGGCATCTCCCTGATGCTGCTGGAGACCCGCGACAATCCGGGCTTCCGTGTCGGCCGCATCCTGGAAAAGGTCGGGCAAAAGGGCCAGGACACCTGCGAGCTGTTCTTCGACGATGCGCACGTGCCGCTGGCGAACGTGCTCGGTGGCGAAGAGGGCAGGGGCTTCGCCCAGCTGATGACCGAGCTGCCCTACGAGCGCACCATCATCGGCGTGGCCGGCGTGGCCGCCATCGAACGCGCCCTGCACCTGACGGTGGAGCATGCAAAGGAACGCCGCGCCTTCGGCCAGCTTCTGATCGAGATGCAGAACACCCGCTTCGTGCTGGCCGAAATCAAGACCGAAGCCACGGTGGCGCGCATCTTCATCGACCGCTGCGTCGAGGACATGCTGGCCGGGCGCATGGACACGGTGCGCGCCTCGATGGCCAAGTACTGGCTCTCCGACCTGCAATGCAAGGTGGTCGACGGGTGCGTGCAGCTGTTCGGCGGCTACGGCTACATGCTCGACTACCCGATCGCCCAGATGTATGTCGACGCCCGCGTCCAGCGCATCTACGGCGGCGCCAACGAGATCATGAAAGAGATCATCGCCCGCTCCTTGTAAACGCTGGGTTTTTCGTAGGGTGGGTTCTCGAACCCACCACGACACCGCCCGCTCATTCGAAACCGTAAAAAATGCCCGGTCCCCTCCACGGTATCAAAATCATCGAAATGGTCGGCATCGGCCCTTGCCCCTTCGCCGCCATGATGCTGGCCGACATGGGCGCCGAGGTGATCCGCATCGACCGCAAACCCGTACCCGGCGCCGCCACGTCTTTCCCCAGCCTCGGCACCAGATACGACGTCATGGCCCGCGGCCGCCGCTCCCTCGCCCTCGACCTGAAGCACCCCGAGGCCAAGGAGGTGGTCCTGGCACTGAGCGAGCAAGCCGACATCCTGCTCGAAGGCTTCCGCCCCGGCGTCATGGAACGCCTCGGCCTCGGCCCCGACACCTGCCTGGCGCGCAATCCGAAACTGGTCTACGGCCGCATCACCGGCTGGGGCCAGACTGGTCCCTTGTCGCAAGCCGCCGGCCACGACCTGAACTACATCGCCCTGTCCGGCATGCTGCACGCCATGGGCCGTGCCGATTCACCGCCAGCGCCACCCCTGAACCTGGTCGGCGACTTCGGCGGCGGCGCCATGATGCTCGCCTTCGGCGTGGTCTGCGCCGCCCTGGAGGCACGCAGCTCAGGCAGGGGCCAGGTGGTCGACGCCGCCATGACCGACGGCTCGGCGCTGCTGGGCGCGATGATGTACGGCCTGCGCGCCCACGGTTCCTGGGTTGATGCGCGCGCCGCCAACATGCTCGATGGCGGCGCACCGTTCTACGACACCTACGCCTGCCGCGACGGCAAGTACCTGTCGGTAGGCGCCATCGAACCGCAGTTCTACGCCCAGCTGCTGGACCTCGCCGGCGCGACCGACCCGGACTTCCTGAAACAGTGGAGCCAGAAGCGCTGGCCCGAATTGAAAGCGAAGTTCGCCGCCCTGTTCGCCACCCGCACGCGCGACGAATGGTGCGCGCTGCTGGAGGGAACCGACGCCTGCGTCGCCCCTGTGCTCGACATGGCCGAAGCACCGCAGCATCCGCACAACCGCGCGCGTGCTGCTTTTGTGGACATCGACGGCGTCACCCAGCCCGCCCCGGCCCCGCGCTTCAGCCGCACCGCGCCGGAAGTGGCCGCCGCACCCGCCACGCCCGGCCAGCACAGCGCCGAGATCCTGGCCGACTGGGGCTGGAGCCAGGACGCAATCGCGCAGCTGAAAACCGCCCAGGTCATATAGGATTGCCGATGTAGACAACTCATCCGTGGCCCCATGACGAAAGAACGCGAACTCGATCAATCGAAACGGCTGGCGCTGGCCTTTTTCATCGGCGCGGCCGCGCTGTTCGTGCTGAGCTTTTTCCTGCCCCAGACCTGGTGGACAGGATTACTGAAAGCCTTTTCCGAAGCGGCGATGGTCGGCGCCCTGGCCGACTGGTTCGCGGTGGTGGCGCTGTTCAAGCGCGTGCCGATTCCGGTGGTGTCGCGGCATACGAACATCATCCCGAACAACAAGGCCAAGATCGCCGATAACCTGGCGCTGTTCGTGCGCGAGAAATTCCTGGATACCGAATCCATTGTTGGCCTGATCCGCAAGCACGATCCGGCGCAGAAAGTGGCTGATTGGCTGGTGAAGCCGGAAAACACCGGCCGCATGGGCCAATACCTGGTAAAAGTCGCGGCCTGGATGCTCGACTTCACCGAAGACACGGCGGTGCAGAACTTCCTGCGCAAGGCCGTGCATTCGATGGTCAAAAGCGTCGATCTGTCGAAATCCGCCGGCACCATCCTGGAAAGCCTGACACGGGGAGGGCGCCACCAGGAACTCCTGAACGAAGGCATCCATCAATTGGCGCGGCTGCTGGATAACGAGGAAACGCAGTCGTATATTTCGCAGGGCATCGTCGACTGGCTGAAAGAAGAATATGCCTTCATCGAAAAGATGCTGCCCTCGGAACTGATCGGCCGTAAAGGCGCCGATATCGCCGTGCGCCTGGCATCGGGGATCCTGAACAAGGTGAGCGCCGATCCGCACCACCCGCTGCGCCAGCGTTTCGACGTCTTCACCGGCGAATTCATCGAGCGTTTGAAAGCCGACCCCGCGTTTTCCGAGCGCAGCGAGGAAATCAAGAACTACCTGCTGAACGACGAAGCGCTGAACAATTACCTGGGCTCGCTGTGGAACGAGCTGCGCGACTGGCTGAAACGCGATTTGCAGGGCGATACCTCAATGCTGCGCGGCCGTATCGAAGCCACTGGCGCCTGGCTGGGCCAGACCCTGGCCGACGACCCGCAGCTGCGCCAATCCTTGAACGACAACCTGGAACTGGCGTCGCGCGCGGCGGCGCCGGAATTCGCGGTCTTCCTGACCCGCCATATCGCCGACACCGTGAAAAACTGGGACAGCGCCGAGATGTCAGAACAAATCGAACTGAATATCGGCAAGGATTTACAATTTATTCGCATAAATGGCACGATCGTCGGCGGCTTGATCGGGGTGACGCTGTACCTGCTGTCGTCGCTCCCGGCTCTGCTGCGATAAGCGTGCAATCCGGCGTCATCCCATGACGGGACGCGGTAGTATGTGCTCATCCACCAACACGGCAGGGGAAGGTCATGGAACAAGCGCTGGACGCGTGGCTGGCCGCGCACCCGGAAATCGAAGCCGTCCCCGGACGCGACCTGTTCATCGTCGCGCGTTACCTGGTGCCGATGGAGGCGGCCATGATGCAAGGCTGCCTGGAAGCCTCGGGCATTCCGGCGGTATTGGCCGATGCCCACCTGATGCAAACCGATCTTTTATTGGCGCCGGCCTTGGGCGGCGTGCGCATCCTGGTCCCGGCAAGTTATTTGCAGCAGGCGCAATCGGTGATCGAGGCCTATGGCCGCGGCGAATTCGCGTTGGATGAAGATGCCGAGGTCTGATGCTGCGGGGCCGGCGCCGAACGTCATCGCCGACCTATCCCCGTACGGTGGGCACACTGTGCCCACGCGGAACGATGAATATGGTTGGCATGGTTTTACCCCGTGCTTCAACTCCATCGAAACGTATCAGGATGATCATTTGGAAGCGCCAACGAATGACATCTGTACGATTCGAATATCGCTAACACGGCGCATGCTTCCGCGTGGGCACGGAGTGCCCACCCTACGGTCGTTGTCGCATGAACAAAATGTCAGCGCATGAATTAAAGCCGACCCATAAACCAAAAAGCCGCCGATTCTTGCGAACCGGCGGCTTGTCGTATCTGGTGGTGATAGGTGGACTTGAACCACCGACCCCAGCATTATGAGTGCTGTGCTCTAACCAACTGAGCTATATCACCGAAAGCTGCGTACTGAAACCT
>Ga0209023_10002054_pt1 | contig 25921 bp, 22 predicted proteins | sample LakOneMetagenome_FD_187468 | JGI IMG/M metagenome (GOLD analysis project Ga0209023, IMG submission 187468) | Freshwater and sediment microbial communities from Lake Erie, Canada (SPAdes) (version 2) | ecosystem: Environmental > Aquatic > Freshwater > Lentic | place: Lake Erie, Canada... | reverse complement strand
CGCCCACGGTGCCGCCGGTGGTGGCGGCTGCGGAGCTGCCGTAGGCGTTGGTCAGGCCGTACTCGAAGGTGACGGTGGTGGATGCGCCGTTGTCGTTGACCGTGCCGTTCAGGGTTGCGCCAGTGGCCGTGATGCTGGTGGCTGCGCCTGTGGTGGCGGTGGGGCTCGGTGGTATGGCGTTGTCCAGAACGATGTTATCGAACGCGAGCAAGACATCGTTTTGCGCGGCCGCACTGAAAACGATGGTGTCAATGTATTGCCAATTGCTGCCGGTGAAGGCAAGGTGCAAACCCCATCCGCTGCCATCGTTGGGCCCGATGCGGGTGGCTGTCATCGCATTCACACCCGGGCTGTAGTTTTGCGTCGTCAGCGTCGAGATGTCGAAACCCGTAATTTGGGCGACCTGAGTTCCACCAGGACCGCCGGTATACCCAGTGACGGTGAAAATCTGTGCGGGCCCACCATTGCCCGTTGCGATGTCCATAGACGTCAGCTTGAACTTGGCTTGGGCATTCCCTGCCAATGTAAAGCGGGTGACGGCGTTCACGGTCGAACCAGACCAGTTGTAGTCGCCAATGATGCCGTTGCCAGTGAAGCCACTAAGGGAAATACCCAGGAACGAGGCTACATCTGGAATGCCAGACCCGCCATTGATGTCAATCTGGCCTGCGCCATTGACCGTAAAGGTGATGCCACCAAAGTCGTAACTGCCTGTGAAATTGCCTTGTCCCGCACCTGTGAACGTGATCGTGGTCGGTGTGGTCAGCGCAGTCGGCAATACATGCCTATACAGCGCGCGAGTTTCCGTTGTCAGCACCGATTCTGAACGTGTCTTGCCGGTGGTCGATTCCAAAAGCCAATCGCCACCCAATGCCTTTGCGCCAGTGAGGTTGTCAGACGCGGCAACATTGGCCCCTGTCAATGCAGACAATTCCTGTACGAAGCGTTTTCCATCTTCGCCTTTGGCAACCTCACAGCCGTAGAGCAACAGCTCGCCGCCCTCTCGCAGGCTTTGCCCGATCTGCTGGAGCATGTCTTCCTGTGCGGACAGGTTGGCTGCGTTCAACGAAAAACTGCCCAGATCCAGCTGGGCCATGCTTCCGTGAGAAATAAGGTGGATGGCGCTCAAGCCGCTGCGGCCCTGGAGATAGGCAGACATTTCACGCAGACCATTGCCCTGGCTATTGAGGCGGACCACTTCAATGTGCGGCCGCACCCCTAAGGCCAGCAATTGCCATTCGCTGACATTGTCTTCAACAAACAGCACTTCATCCGCACCCAGAACGGGTTGCACCGCGTGGGCTTCCGCCACCCCTGTGGCAGCCATAGACGCAGAGGCTGTTGGTGATGCGTAGGCAGGAGCACCCAACAAGGCACCCAAAACCAGCAGAACTGAGACGACCCGACTGCGCCAGCGCGTAAATGCTGATGTATATGGACCAGACTGAAGGCCGGCATATGGTTTTTTCTGTGCCATTCTTAATTCTCCCCTGAAGTCAATTTATAAATCATAAATCGCCTATTTTTAATTTATTTATTGCCAATAAATCGCGGCTATCGAGAGCACCCTGCGGGGCGCCCCGGCGCAGCCCAAACGCATCGCCCAGTATCTCCTGTCGCTCGCGCCATTCGCCCGATCAGAAACCCAACTGAGAGTGGACGGCACCGCCTTACTGCTGGGCTGGGAGGCAGGGTTCGCCCCAATATCGTTTGCGCTAGGGAACCTCTGCAGGAATCCCTTTGAACTGTGCCTATTGCATCTGAAGCCGCTGAAGTGGCCGCCACTGAGCCATAACGCCACGCCAGCCCGCATTCCTGAGGATTCCGGGCGCTGCAGTAGCCCATTTGCAGTTTCCCATGCCTGCAGCATGCGCACCTGTCCCATCGCCAGCATCTTGTGTCTGGCCATCCATAGGTTGCCCGACGCGAACAGCGTGACGATCTGCAGGGTGTTCTTCTTCAGTCCCCGGTAGCGCACTTCACATACCCGAACTGCTGCTTGAGCACCCTGAACGGATGCTCCACTTTGGCCCGAATGCTGGCTTTGATCTGCTCGACCTTCTCCAGCAGCGACTGCACCGGGTGTTCCTTGTCCAGCTGCTTGCGCTTGGAGTGCTTCATGGCGACGTGCCAGTGCACCTGTGCTGTGGCGTCCGGGCGCTTGTGGACTCCCTGGTAGCCTGCATCGCCGAAGGCCTGCGTCTCTTGACCGTGCAGCAAGCTGTTGGCCTGCACTACATCCGAGACGTTGCCTGCCGTGCCCCGCACCGTATGCACCAATCCTGAGTCGGCATCCACCCCGATGTGGGCCTTCATCCCAAAGTACCATTCGTTGCCCTTCTTGCTTTGGTGCATCTCTGGGTCTCGTGCCTTGCTTTCGTTCTTGGTGGAGGTCGGCGCGGCAATCAGCGTGGCATCCACCACAGTGCCCACTTTGAGCTGCTGCCCCTTGGCTTGCGAGAGAGCATTGACCGTGGCCAGGATCTAATCGGCCAGCTTGTGCCGCTCCAGCAGATGGCGAAAGCGCAGGATGCTCGACTCGCTAGGGATGTGCTCATCCCGGTGGGACAGGCCTGCGAAGTAACGGAAGGCCGGCACATCGTGCAGCGGTTCTTCCATCGCGGGGTCGCTGAGCTTGAACCATTGCTGCATGAAGTAAATGCGCAGCAGCGTCTGTAAGGCAAAGGGCTGCTGACCTCGCCGACCGCTCTCGGCCGCGTAGGGTTCGATCAGCGAGACCAGCTCAGCCCAGGGCACCACCAACTCCATCGCATCGAGGAATTCGCGCTTGCGGTTGCGCTTGACGGTGCTGCTCAGGCCCAGGCTGCTTTGCTTCATGGCCGTATTGTCTGGGCTTCAAGGAACCGCAAACACATCGCCAGGGGATTCGTGCAGAGGGTCCCTAGGTGGAACACCCCGGTAGGGATCTTGAAGTGAATGCACCATGAACTGTCACTGAATCGCCAATCGAACCTGCACAGGTGCCTGAGCCGGAAGTCCCGCCAGAGACAGATTGTGAAGCACCGCCCTTCTGGCTTGCGCTAGCGTCAACGAATTCAAACGCTACCGCCTTTATCGAGTGCAGCCTCCCCCATTTTTTGGAAATATTCTTCAGAAGTTTAGGCAATTTGCTCAGGAGCGGCATAGCGGCACCTTTATCGGATGAGCCCGTGATACCGCCGCCGCCCACAAAAATACTTACTTTTCCCAACAGTTCTACCGCGCTCTTGAAATCGAAGTCGATCTTGCTAGTTACAGCTAGATTGGCTGACGCCAGGGAATCCGCCTCGAAATCCTCAGCTCCCAAATTAACGTTTTCTGCCTCGCCATGACATCTCTCACGTGGCTAATCTTCTCTCGACACCTTGGGTGCAAAGTGCACAATGACCCGATCAGTACGGGCACTGGAAGGTGCATATGGCTAAGTTCCTGAGGCTGCGGCGCAGCTTTGAAAAAAAGGTGCTCGCGGGGTTCCTTGCGGCAACCGTTGTCGTTGCCGCCCTGGCATCGGTCACTTGGAAGCTCGCGCAGGACGCTCGGGACGCGGCACATTTAGTGTCGCATACACACCAAATCGTCAACGCCATCGCACAAGCCAAGTCTGACACACTGCATATCGAGTTCAGCACACAGAACTACCGCATCTCTGGCGACCCCTCCGCACTCACCGAGCGCAACAGAAAAATGGGCGAGCGCGAAATCGCCATGGGGCTATTGCGCGAGCTCATTGCCGGTAACCCCGAGCAGGTGGAGCGCTGGACGTTACTTCGCGCGGTACTCGACCAACGCATAGCCATCGCCAGACAAGTCGAGTTGCTCCGCACCACGCAGGGACTGGATGCAGCAACCGCTTTCGTTGCCGGAGCACCGCTGCGAGAAACGCGCGAGCGCACCTATTCGCTCTTTCAGGCCATGGACGAGCAGGCCCGAACAGTACTGGAATTGCGTACTGTGGACCAGCTCAGGACGCAGGGCTTCCTGGCTGCTAGCGGCTCCATAGTCGCTCTCCTTCTGACGGTGCTTCTTGCAGGCACCTATGGGCTCATCCGTCGGCAATTGAAAGACAACGAAGCCAATTACCGCGCCCTCATGAAGAGCGAGGCCAAGCTCTCCACTACGTTGCGCTCCCTCGGCGATGCCGTGTTGCAGTGTGACGTGAAGGGCCGCATCACAGGCATGAACCCGGTGGCCGAACGCCTCACCGGCTGGACCTTCTACGAAGCCGAAGGCCAAGAGGTAGATGTCGTTTTCAAGATTGTCCGGCAAGACGGAGCGCAGTTTGAACATTCGCCCGTGGCCAAGGTGCTCGCGACCAACGAGAGTTATGACGAACTGTATGACATCGTATTGGCCACGCGGGGTGCAAGCCCCTGCCCTATTGGCGCCAATGCGGCCCCGATTCGTGATGAAGCAGGCACTACGCAAGGCGTGGTACTTGTGTTTCGCGACATCACTGTGGTGCAGGAGGCCCGACAGTTCATCCGCGATCAGAACGCATTGCTGGAGAAAAGCGTGCGCGAGCGCACCCTGCAGCTGCTTGAAACGCAGGAGCACCTGAGCAGCGTGATGAGCAGCGTGCCGGCCATGATTGCCTATGTCGATGCGCAGCAGCGCTATGTGTATGTCAACGAACTGTACCGCGCACGGTTTGCGCCCAAGGGCACTGACGACATCATCGGCCGCACGGTGCTCGAGGTCCTTGGCGAAGAGCGCTATGCCGTGGCCTCACCCATGATCGACAAGGTGTTGGCCGGCGCGCCGCAGAGTTACGACTGGCAGCCGTTTCCGGGCGTATGGCAGGCCATCAGCTACGTGCCCAAGCGCGGCGCTTTCGATTGTGTGCCGGGTTACTACGTGCTGGGCGCAGACATCACCGAGCGCAAGCTGTCTGAGGAAAGGATAAATAGCCTGAACCTGGAGCTGGGCCAGCGCGTGGGCGAGCTCGAACGCGCGACCCGAGCTTGGAAGACCCTGAGCGCTGGCAACAGTGCCATGCTGCGTGCCACCGATGAGCAGCAGTTGCTGGAGAACATGTGCAAAGCCATTGTCGATGCTGGCGGTTACCCGGTTGCCATGGTGTGGTATGGCGTGGACGACAATGCGCGTTCATTACTGCCAATGGCAGAGAGCGGGTATGCGCCTGGTATGGACTTGCTACGCACCCTGAAGGTCACTTGGCAGGACGGTGAGCTTGGACGTGGCGCGGTTGCGACATGTATCCGCGAAGGCACGACACAGGTCGTCGGCAATATGCAGGCCGATCCCAATTACCGGCAGTTGCAGTCCCTACTGGTTGGTATTGCATCCTGCACGGCCTGCCCCCTAATCGTCGGTGGGGTGACTATTGGCGCACTGGCGATCTTTGCCAGCGAACCCGACACATTCAGCTTGGACGAAGTCCGGTTGTTGACCGAATCGGCAGAGGACTTGGCGTTCGGCATTGCCAGCCTGCGCGCCAGTGCGCAACGCGCAAAAACCGACGAAGAGATGCGCCGGCTTACTCGCTTCGATTCGCTTACAGGCCTGCCCAACGAAGTCCATTTTACCGAAATCATCACCCATGCCATCGACGATGCGCGGGCAGCCCCGGGCGGCCGGCCCTTTGCGTTGCTGCAGGTCAATATTGAAAGGCTACGCGAAATCAACGAGGCTCTGGGATTTGCGCACGGCGACCAGCTACTCCAGGAGTTTGGCAGCCGACTGCGCGCGGCCGGGCCCGATGCCAGCGGTGTGGCGCGCCTCAGGGGCGATGAGTTTGCGCTGCTAGTGTCGCCGGGCGACGAGCAGGCCGCCGTGGCTATGGTGGGCCGCATTCAAGCCCTTCTACGTCAGCCCTTTTCCATCGCCGACATTTTCCTGGATGTTTCGGTGCACACCGGAATCGCCCTGTATCCTGCGCATGGCAGCTCGACCGACGATCTGCTCAGGCACCTGGATTTTGCCGTGCACCAGGCCAAGAGAAGGGAGCTGCACTTTTCCATCTACGACCCGCAAACGATCGAGAACCGCCCGGAGCGCCTGACCATGGCCGGCGAGCTACGGCGTGCCATCGATAACGGCGATCTGCGCTTGTACCTACAGCCCAAGGTCGATTTCACCAGTGGCCGCCTACTAGGCTCGGAGGCGTTGGTTCGCTGGCAGCATTCCGAGCGCGGGCTCATTCCCCCAACGCAGTTCATCGAGCTTGCCGAGCACACCGGCCTCATCAAGAACCTCACGGAGTGGGTGGTTGAAGCCGCCATGCGCTTATGCCTCGAAGCTCAGAGGCGGGGCGATGCCCTGCCCATCGCGGTAAACCTTTCGGCCAGGAACCTGCGCGACGAGGAGCTGCCGGGCAAGGTACAGCTGCTCCAGCAGAGCTGGGGCGTGGCCCGTGGCCTGCTGGAGTTCGAGATCACGGAAAGCACCGTGATGGAAGACCCCGATTTCGCGCTGCGCATACTGCACGGCTTGCGCGCACAAGGTATCTCGCTGTACATCGATGATTTCGGCACCGGCTATTCATCGCTCAGCTACCTGCTCAAGCTCCCAGTCGAATACATCAAGATCGACCAGTCTTTCGTGCGCGACATGTCCACGAACATCGACTCTGCCGTCATCGTCAAGTCCACCATCGACCTGGCCCACGCGCTGGGGCGTAAGGTCGTGGCCGAAGGTGTGGAGACACAGCAGGACTGGAACCGGCTCACGGAGCTGGGCTGCGACATCGCACAGGGCTACTTCATCGCCAGGCCCATGCCCGCGGCGGATTTCCACGGCTGGTCCAACCAGTTTGAAGAGCGCAGGATTGCACTGCAGGATGGATTTGCACAGAACTGACCGAAACGCACAGCCCACTCTGCAGCACAACCGACCGGCACTCCACCGGCCCGCCCCTATAACAGCTGCGGCAGATGGGCGGAGACCTGCCGCGCTTATGGCATGGAGTGCCGGGGCGCAGCGAAATGGTGAATACGCAGCCTGAGCACGGAACGTCGCGCAAGGCAGGGCGCTAGGGTCGACTCCAATGCATCGGCGGGCAATGGACAGCCAGAGCCTCAGACATGCGTGGCTGTCGTCGTTCTGCCGGACGGGATGATAATCCTGGCAACGCCGTCTGGGGCAGTCCTCCGCAGTGGTTTTTGAGGTCCGTGAGGACATACTCCGAAGGCATAGGTGGGGTGTCCAACTCGATTTGGACGTCCGCTAAGCTGCAGCTTAAGGAAGGTTGTTTTCAAGGCGTTGAAAGCGGTGGTCCTCAGTGGCCGTCAAAGATCAGGCTCGTAGGTGCTCGAAAACTTGACCATTGCTGACATGTCTTTCGTGATATCTACTTAGGCAAGGCATGATGTCGGAGGTTTCCAGTTCTCGTGAAGGGTGCGGTGGATGATGTTCGATGCTGCAAAAGGGTCAACTCAGCAGAAATCCACTTCTCAACGCTTGGAACCGTGGACGGTGTTCTGGTTCGTATTCGCGGTCGCTGGCTTGGCCATTGGGATGCAGTTGCTAGCCGTGCGAAATGCAACCAGGGAAGCTGAGTCAGCCAGGTTGCTCGACATCAGCAGATACGTGTCTGAAAACCTCACGCGCCAGCTCACCGGTCTCAGTAAGACCCTGACCAACATTGACCATGACTACCGTGCCTCTGTGCTCACCGCGTCGAGCGCAGATTCCTCACGACAGTTGCACTTGCTCACCGACGCAATTCAGGCTGTCCGAGGACTTGCTGTGTATGACGCAAATGGCACGGCCGTCGCTTCCGATCAGGACAGCGATGTGGGAAAGGACTTCTACTCCGAAGAGTTTTTCACCGCAGTCCGGACGCGACCCAATCCCGACGTGCTCTACCTTTCGCGTCCCTCCCCTTCTGATGATGAGAGGGTTGCACTGCATTTGTCCCGGGCGATTTTTGATGCCAAGGGCCAATTCAATGGAGTTGTAAGCGCAACTTTGGACGAAGAGTTCTTCGCGTTCACGGTTCGCTCGGCACTTTTTGCACCTGACATGCGTGCCACGCTGGTACACCCGGATGGCGTGATTTTCGTGACGGTTCCAAAGAGTGAGGGGTGGCGTCCAGTAAATGTGGCGACACCTGGATCAGCTTTTGTGGACCACGTTCTGAACAAGCGGCAGAGCACCATTTTCGAGGGACTTGTTACTGTGACAGGTAGGGAGCGGTTGCTGGTACTCACCAGCGTCAAACCGGCCGACCTTGGCTTGGATAACACCATTGTCTTCGCCGTCAGTCGCGAACGCTCTGCTGTGTATGCGCCCTGGTACTACCAGGTGAAAATCTATGCATTGCTGTACTTGGCGGTGCTTCTCGTAGCCACAGGTCTTCGGGTGTTCGAAAGGCGCAGGCGGCGCAAACTTCTTTTGCAGGAAGAGGCTGTGCAGGCAGCGCTGAGCTTGAACGCTGCGCGCCTGGAACGGGCACTCGATGGGGCCGAGTTGGGTCTATGGGACCTGCATGTTGACAGCAAGCAACTGCAATTGGATGCGCGCGGTGCACGTATGCTCGGCTACAAGGAGACCGAAATGGTCCGCACCACACAGGAGTGGACTCAAACACTGCACCCGGATGATCAAGTAGAAAACGTGGCGGCTTTCGCAGCCCACCTCAAGGGCGACACGCCGGTGTACGAAAACGAATTCCGTGTGGGGGTTCGGGGCACGGAATATGTATGGCTTTTCAGCCGCGGCAAGATTACAGAGCGTGCACAAACTGGTGCGCCTCTTCGCGTTATCGGAACGTTTATGGACATTACCTCGCGCAAGGCCAACGAAGCGGCATTGGCGGACGCCACTTTGCTGCAAAAGCGCTCAGGTGAGATCGCTCAGATTGGCGGATGGACCGCAGAGGTTCCTTCTGGCATCTCGCGTTGGACCGATGAGGTCTACCGGATTCATGATCTCGATATCAGCAATGCTCCCGAATTGTCTCGCGCACTCGAGTTCTACACAGAGGAATTCAAACCTGTGATTGAGGCTGCCGTCGCGAAGGCAATGGCAGATGGCACTCCTTGGGATTTGGAATTGCAGATCGTGTCAGCCAAAGGGCGCCTGGTTTGGGTGCGGGCGCAAGGCGAGGCCATTTATCAAGGCGCAGTCATCGTCAGGCTAGCGGGCGCACTCCAGGACATCACCTCTCGCAAGCAGGTCGCGTTGGAACTTCAACGCCTGAATGCAGCGCTGTCCGAACTCTCCTATCAGGATGCACTGACTGGGGTCGGCAACCGAAGGCTGTTCGACCAAACCCTCGCGGCCGAATGGGGGCGAAACGCAAGGCGAGGGTCGGTGCTGTCGCTGCTGATGATTGATATCGACTACTTCAAACGATTTAACGACCTTCATGGTCACCCGGGTGGGGACGATTGTTTGCGACAGGTAGCCAATGTGCTCAGGGAGATGCTTCCGCGGTCCCATGAACGTGCAATGCGGTACGGAGGTGAAGAATTCGCAATTTTGCTTCCGGAAACATCCGTTGAAGGTGCATCCCTTGTGGGTCTGCGCATTCTCAGCGCAATGGCAGTTGCGCAGATTCCCCATGGCGGGTCGCCAGTTAGTCCATGGGTTACGCTGAGTATTGGTGTCGCGGGAGTAACGCCTTCTGCGGATGCAAAACCGTCCACGTTGACGAGGCTCGCGGACATGGCTCTCTATCAAGCCAAGGCGCAGGGGCGTGCTCGGTTGGCAACCCATGAGAATCCAGAACATGGGTGACGATCTATCACGCGCGGGATGCAGGCAAGCAGGCCAGGCTACGCTGCGAGAAGTGCGTCGTAGTGATGAGTGACAAGGCGGTACAGGGGCAACGCGCATTAGCTCGTCCCTTCAATCACTTCATGACGGTGAGCGGTGGGTGCACGATCCGCTACATCTGACCGTAGTCATCGACACGCCGAGAAAAGCAATCGAGCGGATTCTCGATAAACATGTGGCTGTGAGGCGACTGGTAGCCAACTGTTGGCACACTTGTGGCAGTTTGAGCAGGACGGTTTTTCTCGCTTCACTGTCTAGGAGTGAAAGCCTTTGAACCTGCATTGCCAGAAGGCAGGCTGGTTTGCTTTGACCACGCTTCGTACCGCTCAGCCTATGAGACTCTACCCATGCTCTCCACCCTGTTGATCGTTGATGACTACCGCGACACCTTGGAGATGGTCCAAGAGTTGTTTGAGCTTGAGGGCCGCACAGTAAGAACTGCGGCGAGCGCTAGAGAGGCTATCGAATCCATGGAGCGCTTACACAGTGATGTCGTATGGATTGATGAGGATCTCTGGGACATGGTGGGGAACGACCTCGCGAAGGCTCTAAAAGCAATCTCTCACGCTCGATATGGCGCAGCAGTGACCGCACTGGCAATTCGAAGTGATTGCATGCACGTTGATCTCAGTATGCTCGACGGTTTTGATGAGCTAGTTTTAAAGCCGATCGACTTCCAAGAACTTCAGCAACTGCTGTCGCGATGTGATCGAAAGTTGAAGGATCAAACAGCCGACGTCAGGGCGTCAAAGCGCTAGGTGCTGTCGATGAACTGAACAAAGTCAACTCAGCATTCCACTGACATTTTTTGATACGGCAGACGACGCCATCGACACTCTGTCGCGTTACCCGTCTGCAGCTATGGTTGCCCGATGCAGCGCATCGAGGAGGACGTCACTGAGAAGCTGACTACGGCCCGGTTGTGTTCACAGGGGAGTTACACATCCGCGGCAAGTGGGCATGTTCAAGATGCGAGCGAATCGTTCAGGTGTCATCCCTACCACTCCGGTACTGAGCCGCCTAGTTATTTCGCTTGCGCTTCCAAGAAGGCGCTCGTTTCGAGCCGGACCGTCGAACGCGGCGCCAGCGAGTCGGTACAAGATTTCTTGGAGCGATGGAGCAAAGCGCATGACCCAGGGCGTGAATCAAATTGATTCACGCCTCCCTCTGTAATTCAAACTTATCCCAAGAGATGCATTAGATGCTCGTCCGAGAAGCGACAAATGCCATTTCCCATTTAATTCCAAATATTAGCACTCAGTGTTGCCACGTCTATCACTCCTGGTCTCCTGCTGCTCAAAGAAGGAGCAGGTTAGGGTTAGTACGTGGGTCAGGTTTGGATGGAAATCCTGGGGGTCAGTGGGTCACTTCTGCGTGGAAATCAACAGTCGCTGCTCAGGTCGTTAAGGTCACCCCAAGCGTCGATACCGAAATTGACCTTGTAGAGTGCCCCAAGCGTGGGCTCCTACTCAGCAGCGAACACGCCACGTCCCTCCAACTCATCGAAGGCGACGTGGAAGCCACCCAGCCCAGCGAAGAGGTCGACGAAACGGAAGGCCTCACTATTAGTTCCCATCACTTCGGTCCTGTCCGTCCCCGCCTGATCGGGCGAAATTTCTCATGGTTTGTTCAAACACTCGCACTGTGTCACTTCTTGCTGTGCGCGTAACGAGGGAGGGTCATGATGGCCGCCTTAGTGAAAAGCCGCTGTAGGACCTACAGCGGCCTTAAAGCGGCTGCACGGGACTGGCTGCTCTCAGCCTGTAGCAGTCAGATAGCCGTCAACCGCAACAGAGTGTTCATGGTCGGCAGGATCCGGGCGCGGAGGTGACCCTGAACACTCTTTCCTGAAATCACGTCACCGGAATCTGCCCCTCAGGTTCATGTTCCTTCGGTACGCCTACCTACGCTCTTGTGAGTTTCCGCGATAGCAAATGAACGCCACCATACCTTCATACGGTGGCAAGCATGCATCACCGAACACTCAAGGAGTTCGACATGGAACATAGCCCGTCAGGAGATATCGGCCGAAACAACTGCGTCGAGATTCGCTTGCAGCCCGCATCCGTCCCCCTGCCCGGCTCAAACGCCTACGGCGATCTCCCACAGTTCCCGAAGCACGGCGTTCTGCCGTTTCGTCGCACCATCCGCCGCAACGAGTTGCGGCAGATCATTCCCTTGGCCGAAACGACGATCTACGAAATGGAGCGCCGCGGTGAGTTCCCCCGGCGCTTCAATCTGACGCCGCGCTGTGTGGTGTGGGATCTCGCCGAGGTGGAGGCCTGGGTGGACGAACGCAAGCACGCACCTCGCGCTGCCGTCACCAAGCCGGATGTCCACCTGCGAAAAACCCGCCCAGTTAGGGCGGGTTCCAGTCGCGAATGAGGCCTGCGGCCGCGTCACCCAACGCCCGCCTCTAGTTCCTCCGGCACAGAGCCAGACAGCCGCTGACCCTCTTTCAACACATTGACCCGCAGGGCTGCACGCGCCACCTCCAGCACGCCCTTGGCCAGCGAGTAGCTGCCCCGGGCCTGCAGCCAAGCCAGCACATCCGCCAAGTGCCAGATCGACGCACTGCCCTCATGCACCGGCGTCGGGAAGCTACCAGGATATGCCAGCATCAGCTTGCGCATGTTCTGCCGTGACACACCCACGACGTCGGCTATATCGGTCAGCCCGACCAAATCCGGTGCGACCTCGATCAACCTGGCCGATGGCACGGCGCTCCGCACGTCGGCCAACGCGCTGCGCACAGCCGCATCCGCACTGTCCGCCTCGCGGGTGAACTCCAGGGCGAGCCGCCCCGGCTGCCCGATGCCGACCAGGGCATCGTCGCAGCCGGCCTCGCCCAGCCGCTCGACCAGCGCATCCGGGTCGCAGTCATCGTCGGCGAGTTGGTACTTCAGGGTGAAGGTGTATTCCATCGTGCTACTCCTCGGCATCGTCGGCCGCCTCCTGCTGCTTGCGGTGGGTGGTGCAGTTGTCCACGACGCGCCGCAAGGCGCGCGCGTGGTTGCCAGGGTTCTTCGGCGTGCTCCACACGCTGGTGATGCAGAACTCGCCACAGCGACACTCCGCGTCGTTGTACGGGCAATAGATCCGCCCCCAGGCATGGCTGCCGCCGACCTCCACGCGCCAGCCCTGCCCTTCGGCGTGCCTGAGCGCTTCCTCGACCTCTTTCTTCGAATGAGAGGAACGTGCCATCAACAGTCTCCAGTATGGGAATTTTCAGCAAGGTTGTCAAATGACAACCTTGCCACTGCATCAGGCCAGCGCGCTCAACACTGGGACAACCACGTTGTCCGGCATCAGCTTCGGCACGTAGGTCTGCCCGTCGATCCAGGCATCGACCATGTTGGCCCACTCCTGCAGCATGTGGCGCCGCTGCTCGGCGTACTCGGCCTTGTTGTAGATTGAGCGCGAGGAACGCCCTTCCTCGTGCGCAAGGCACTTCTCGATCCAGTCGCGGTTGAACCCGATCTCGTTGAGCAGCGTCGAGCCTGTGCGGCGCAGATCGTGGACGGTGAACGGCTCCAGCGGTAGGCCTGCGGCCTTCGCCCGCTGCGCCACGATCTGCGTGACCCGGTTAAGGGTCGCGTGGGACATGCTCCGGTCGGAGTCGTAGCGCGACGGCAGCACGAACTTCGATCCGGCCGCGCAGGTGTGCAGCGCCACCAGGATGTCCAGCGCCTGGCGCGACAGGTAGACCACATGCGGGTTACGTCCCTTCATCCGCTGCTTCGGAACAGTCCAGGTCGCGTTCTCGAAATCAACCTCGTCCCAGGTAGCCTCGATCAGCTCGCTCTTGCGCACCAGCGTCAGCAGGATCATGCGCAGCGCCAGCCGGATGGTGGGGTAGGTGGCCACCGACTCCATCTGCCGCGACATCAGGCGGATCTCCAACGGCGACAAGGCACGGTCCTTTGGCACGAAGGTTGCGATCGATGCCGCACCCACATCGGCCGCCGGGTTGTCGACTTTCTCACCATGCAGGATCGCGAAGGCATAGACCTGCTTCACGATGTCGCGGACATGTACCGCTGTGGCCGGGGCGCCCCGCCCCTTCACCTTGCCGCACAGGGCACGCAAGTCATCGGCGCTGATTTCGTTGAGCAGGCGGTTCTGGAAGGCCGGCAGGATGTCCCGATCAACGATGCTCTTGCGCATCGCTCGCGTGCTGTCGGCCATCCTGGCACCAGCCAGCCACTGGGCAGTCATGTCGCCAAAGTTCTTGGCGGCGGTCAGCCGGCGCTTCTCGCGCTGCTTCTCGTACGCCGGGGACTTGCCCTGGGCGATGGCCTTCTTGGCATCCAGCAGCTTTTCGCGGGCCATCGCCAGCGAAATACCGGACAGCCCATACCGGCCAATGGTCAGCGTCTCGCGCCGACCGTTGAGACGGTAATCGAAGCGGAAGGTGACGTTACCGGTGGGCGATACCGTCACGTACATGCCGTCACGGTCGGAAGCCTTGTAAGTCTTGGACTTAGGCTTGAAATTGCGCAGTGCGGTGTCGGTAAGCATCGAGGTTTTTCCTCCTGTTCATGACGGCTTTTACCGTCAGGGGTCAGGAGACCTGCTGATGCCCGGAAAGCCGCATGAAACAAGCTTTCCAGAGGAGTGATTTACCGTCAAAGACCGATTCGGTCTCGATAGTAAACAAGGAGGTCTCAATCCGGCCTCCGGTTCTTACCGTCACCTCTACCGTCAATCCGCTGCGCTGCCCGGCGATAGTCACCGATAGCTGCCGTGACGTATTTCCTTTGAAATCAATACGTTACGACGAATTTTCGATAGGTGGCGATAGTCCCCGAAGGACCTGATTTCACTCCCACTCAATCGTCGCTGGCGGCTTGCTGCTCACGTCGTAGGTCACGCGGTTGATGCCGCGCACTTCGTTGATGATGCGCCCCGACACCTTCTTGAGCAGCGCGTACGGCAACTCGGCCCAGTCGGCGGTCATGAAGTCGCTGGTCTGCACGGCGCGCAGGGCGACTACGTAGTCGTACGTGCGGCCATCGCCCATCACGCCCACGCTCTTGACGGGCAGGAAGACGGTGAAGGCCTGGCTGGTGAGGTCGTACCAGGTCTTGCCGGTGGCTTCGTCGACGTGGTTGCGCAGCTCTTCGATGAAGATCGCGTCGGCGCGGCGCAGCAGGTCTGCGTACTCTTTCTTCACCTCGCCCAGAATGCGCACGCCCAGGCCCGGGCCGGGGAAGGGGTGGCGGTAGACCATTTCGGGCGGCAGGCCCAGGGCCACGCCGAGTTCGCGGACTTCGTCCTTGAACAAATCGCGCAGGGGCTCCAAAAGCTTCAAGCCCAGCTGCTCCGGCAGTCCGCCCACGTTGTGGTGGCTCTTGATGGTGACAGCCTTCTTGCTCTTGGCGCCGCCTGATTCGATGACATCGGGGTAGATGGTGCCCTGGGCCAGGAAGGTAGCGCCCTTGGCTCCCGCATTGCCTGCCTTGAGCTTGGCGGCCTCGGCCTTGAACACGTCGACGAACAGGCCGCCGATGATCTTGCGCTTGGCTTCGGGCTCGCTCACGCCGGCGAGCTTGCCCAAGAACAGGTCGCTCGCGTCCACGCGGATGACCTTGGCGTGCAGTTTGCCGACGAACATGTCCATGACCATGTCGCCTTCGTTCAGGCGCAGCAGGCCGTGGTCGACGAACACGCAGGTGAGCTGGTCGCCGATGGCGCGGTGGATCAGCGCTGCGGCCACGGACGAATCCACACCGCCCGACAGGCCGAGGATCACTTCCTCATCGCCCACCTGCTGGCGGATCTGTTCGACGGCTTCGGCGATGTGGTCGCGCATGACCCAGTCGGGGCTGGTGCCACAGATGCCGAGCACGAAGCGGTCGAGCAGCGCCCTGCCCTGCACGGTGTGCGTGACTTCGGGGTGGAACTGCACGGCGTAGAAGCGGCGCTCTTCGTCGGCCATGCCGGCGATGGGGCAGCTGTCGGTGCTGGCCATGAGCTTGAAGCCTGGGGGCAGTTCGGTGACCTTGTCGCCGTGGCTCATCCAGACGTTGAGCATGCCGTGGCCTTCGGGGGTGGTGAAGTCGGCAATGTCCTTGAGCAATGCGGTGTGGCCGCGGGCGCGCACGGCGGCAAAGCCGAACTCGCGCTTGTGGCCGCCCTCGACCTTGCCGCCCAGCTGGTGGGCCATGGTCTGCATGCCGTAGCAGATGCCGAGCACGGGCAGGCCGAGCGTAAACACGGCTTCGGGCGCCTTGTCGGTGGTGTCCTCGTACACGCTGGCGTGGCTGCCGGAGAGGATGATGCCCTTGAGCGAGCCGTCCTTGGCGTAGTCGCGCACCCACTCGTCCGTCACGTCGCAGGGGTGCACTTCGCAATACACATTGGCTTCGCGCACGCGGCGGGCGATGAGCTGGGTGACTTGCGAGCCGAAATCGAGGATGAGGATTTTCTGGTGTTGCATGGCGTTGGGCGGCGGTTGGGGTATTTTAAAGGCTGGAGAGGTCGAGAAGCGGTACGCCGCTGCGCTGGGCAGCGGCTGCCTGAGCGGCATCGAAAGTGGCCAGGGGCAGGCGCAGCGAGCGGGCCAGCCACAGGTAGGCGGCGTCGAAGGTGGGCAGGCCGGTGTCCAGCGCCACGTCCATCACGGCCTTGTGCTGGGCGGGGGCCAGGTCGTGCAGCTCCACGCGGTGGCGGATGGCTTCGAGCACGCCCCATAGGCCTTCGACCGATCCGGGCGGGATGCGGCCGCTGTGCACGCCGCTGCTGATGAGGTTGCTGCACTCCCACTGCCAGAGGTTGGGGGCCTGGGGCTCGACCTCGTCGCGGCGGATCAGGGTGTACAGGCGGCGGGTGTGTTCGCTGGCCGCGTCGGGCAGCAGCCAGGCGGCGGTGACGGAGGCGTCAAGGACGAAGGCGGTCATGCGGCTGCGGCCCTGCCCTTGCGGCGCAATGTGTCGGGGGCGGCAGCAACCTCGGCCGCGGGGCGGATGCTGGCGTGCAGCGCATCCATCTGGTCCAGTTCGCGGGCGATCTGCTCGTCGGTGATGACCGGGCGGCGGCGCACGGGCAGCAAGCGCACCACCTCTTTGCCGTGGCGGGTGATGCGCACTTCCTCGCCCTGCTCGACCAGCTCGATCAGGGCGGAGAACCTGCTCTTGGCTTCGTAGATACCGACGGACTGCATGGATGCGCGTGCCCCAAAAAGAAAAGTCTGGCCTGAATGGTGAATTCAGACCAGACTATATCATTCTGACCAGATATTTTCAATCAGGCCAGACTCAGACTCTCCGACCGTAGACCAGACCCATGTCCTGCGAACACACGCGATCCAGGCCAGGGCAGCCGTGCAAGGGCCGCCCCGCCGCACTGGCTGCGTCCCCATTCCCGAATGGCACAGCCCTTCGAGAAAGGGGCTGAGGTCCGCGGCTCCAAGCCTGCCTGCGCAGGCTTGGACGGACCGAAGAGCTTTGCCTCTGGCAATTGCACCGAGGCGCAAAGCGACTCAGGGGGTTGTCCCTTACTCAGCGCGGTAGTTTGGCGCTTCCTTGGTGATCTGCACATCGTGCACGTGGCTTTCACGGATACCAGCGGTGGTGATCTCGACGAACTCGGCCTTGTTGTTCATGTCGTCGATGGTGGCGCAACCGCAGTAGCCCATGGCGGCGCGCACGCCACCGGCCATCTGGAAGACGATGGAGACCATGGAGCCCTTGTAGGGCACGCGGCCTTCGATGCCTTCGGGCACGAGCTTGTCGGCGTTGGGGTTGCCGGTGGTCGACTCTTGAAAGTAGCGGTCGGCGCTGCCCTGCTGCATGGCGCCAATGCTGCCCATGCCGCGGTAGCTCTTGTAGCTGCGGCCCTGGAACAGGATGACTTCTCCGGGCGCCTCTTCGGTGCCTGCGAACATGCCGCCCATCATGATGGTGCTGGCACCCGCGGCCAGGGCCTTGGCGATGTCGCCGCTGTAGCGCACGCCGCCGTCCGCGATCAGCGGCACGCCGGTGCCCTTGAGGGCGGTGGCCACGCTGTCGATGGCCATGATCTGGGGCACGCCCACACCGGCCACGATGCGGGTGGTGCAGATGGAGCCGGGGCCGATACCGACCTTGACCGCATCGGCACCCGCCTCGACCAGCGCCAGCGCAGCCGCGCCGGTGGCGATGTTGCCGCCGATGACGTCGATCTGCGGGTAGTTCTGCTTGACCCAGCGTACGCGCTCGATCACGCCGCGGCTGTGGCCGTGGGCGGTGTCGACCACGATGGCATCGACCCCGGCACGCACCAGCGCTTCAACGCGCTCTTCGGTGCCCTCGCCCACACCCACTGCCGCGCCCACGCGCAGGCGGCCTGCGGCGTCGCGTGCGGCGTTGGGAAAGCTGGTTTGCTTGGTGATGTCCTTGACGGTGATCACGCCCTTGAGCTCGAAGTCGTCGTTAACGACCAGGATGCGCTCGAGCTTGTGCTTGTTGAGCAGCGCCTTGGCTTCGGCCGGCGTGGTGCCGTCCTTTTCGTTGACGGTGACCAGCTTTTCGCGCGGGGTCATGATTTGGTGGACCTTGACGTCGTAGCGCGTTTCAAAGCGCAGGTCGCGGCCCGTGACGATGCCCACCACCTTGCCGCCGTCGCACACCGGGAAGCCGGAGATGCCCAGTTGCTCGGACAGCTGCAGCACCTGCAGCACGGTGTGCTCGGGGGTGATGACCACGGGGTCGCGCAGCACGCCAGACTCGTAGCGCTTGACCTTGGCCACCTGGGCGGCCTGCTCCTGCGATGTGAGGTTCTTGTGCACGATGCCGATGCCGCCCTCCTGGGCAATGGCAATGGCCAGGCGCGCTTCTGTCACGGTGTCCATGGCGGCGGACACGAGAGGCAGGTTCAGCTGGATGTTACGGGAGAGTTTCGTCGCGAGGGACGTGTCCTTGGGCAGGACCTGGGAGTACGCTGGCACCAGCAACACATCGTCGAAGGTGAGCGCTTTTCCAAGAAGGCGCATGAGAAGGCTCCAAAAGACGGATTGTACCCGCGCCCTGCGTGGCCTGCAGGCTGCGGGGCCAGGCAGCGCACCGTCCGGCGCCTATGCGGACAGCCTTCAGAGGCAAAAATGCCACCGGTCCGTGCAATGTGTCGCGCCAAAAGCACCGCCTATCCGATGGCACTGGCAGTGCCACAGGCTGGCGGCTAAACTTGTTGGCATGAAAATGCACAAGCTTCTCCTGCTGGCCATTGCCTGCACCTGGGCCATGGGCGCAGCAGCGCAATGGCAGTGGATCGACAAAGACGGCCGCAAGGTTTTCAGTGACCGGCCTCCTCCACAGGAAATACCGGACAAAAGCATTTTGAAACAACCCAACGGCGGAAGGCCTGCCGTAGCGGCACCCGCCGCGCCGCCCGCGGATGGCGCCGCGGCCACTTCCGCTCCGGCGCCCAAGGCGGCTGCCAGCGCAGCAGCGAGCGGCAAGGACAAGGCACTCGAAGAGAAGAAAGCCCAGGCCGACGCAGAAGAAGCCGCCAAGAAAAAGGCCGAAGAAGACAAGGTGGCCAAGGCCAAGGTTGAAAACTGCAACCGCGCACGACAGGCCAAGGCGGATTTCGACTCCGGCAGGCCCATCACCCAGACGAACGCTCAAGGCGAGCGCATCTTCCTCGACGAAGGTGGCCGTGCGGCAGAAACCAAGCGGCTGGACGGCATCATCGCCTCCGACTGCAAACGCTGATTCGACAAGCTGGCGGCAAGCGCTACTGTGCAAACGCCGATGACAACGCCGGTGGCCAGCACACATTGCATGCGTTTTTCGCGGTGTGCAGTCACCCTGCAGGGCTGAAGCACCCCGCTCCCAGGCCACCCCGCGAGGTCAGTAGCCTGACTTTCCACCCGGGCGCTGCTTGGCAAACAGCCCCGTCGTGCGCGCACCCTGCCGCGCAAAGCGCTCGCGGCGCGCAACCTTGGGGTCTACCGTCAGGGCCCTGTAGACCTCGACCCGATCCTGGCCTTTGAGCACTGCATCCAGCGCTGCAGGCCGCCCCCAGATGCCCACGGCGACGGCCCCGGAAGCCCCCTTCTGCAGGCCATGAACGTCCACGTCACAGGCCTGCAGCGCGTCTTGCACCGTGGCACCTTCATGCAACTGCAGCGCCCATTCGCGCACCTCCCGCGGCGCCAGGCAGACGGCCACGGTCACCGGGACCAGCGCCAGTGCGGCCGCAGACGCGGCCAGGGGCACCTCAGCCTCAGCCATACACCTGCTCGGCCCGCTTCACGAAGGCATCCACCATGCTGCCCGCAATGCGGTCGAACACCGGCCCCACCAGTGCCGCCAGGGCAACACTGTCAAAGCCATAGTGCAGCAGCAGCTCTACCTTGCAGGCGCGCTGGCTGCCGTCACCCACCGTGTGAAAGTGCCAATCGCCCTCCAATTGGGAAAAGGGCCCTTTGACGAGGTGCATCTGCACGCGCTTGCCGGCCTCGTGCGTATTGCGGGTCACGAAGGTCTGGCGGATACCGCTGAAGGAGATGCCTACCTCCGCGGTCATGCCCTCGCTGGTGTGCTCCAGCACGGCCGCGTGGTCGCACCAGGGCAGAAATTGCGGGTAGTGCTCCACCCCGGTGACCAGGGCAAACATTTCTTCGGGGCTGTACCAGATGAGGACGGACTTGTGGACGGTTTTCATGCAGACGGAGCTTGAGCGAAAGCGCGCAAGCCGGAGAAATTAGAATCGCTGTTGCGACGACAACATTGTAGGGAGGCCTTTTATCTCCCGGTTTGCGCCGCATCTAAACCCAATGGCCAAGAAACCCGATCCCACCGCCCGCATTGCCGACAACAAAAAGGCGGCCTACAACTATTTCTTCGAAGAACGCCACGAGGCAGGCGTCGTCCTGTACGGCTGGGAAGTGAAGGCCCTGCGCGAAGGCAAGGTGCAGCTGACCGATGGCTACGTGCTGATCCGCGAGGGCGAAATGTTCCTGATGGGCTGCCAGATCAACCCGCTCAAGACGGCGTCGACCCACGTCAACCCCGACGCCATCCGCACCAAGAAGCTGCTGCTCAAGAAGGACGACATCAAGCACCTGATCGTCAAGGTCGAGCAAAAGGGCTACACGCTGGTGCCGCTCAACCTGCACTGGAAGAACGGCTACGTGAAGTGCGACATCGCCCTAGCCAAGGGCAAGGCCGAGCACGACAAGCGCGACACCATCAAGGACCGCGAAGGCAAGCGCGAGGTGGAACGCGCAATGAAGAGCAGAAGTCGATAGCCCCCTGAGGCGCTGCGCGCCTTCCCCCCGAGGGGGACGCCCCCGGTGTCCACAATCGGAGCGCCTGCTTCGCAGCTTGGCGGCCCTTGCACGGGGGCGCTGGCTTGGATCGCGCCAGTTCTGAAGTCTGTACGCGCTGGATGTATTTAGTTTTTTCATGTGCAGTGGAATAAACCGCTGCGCCGCGGTGTTCATGGAGTTGCAAGGCGGCACGCGCCGTTGTCTGCAACCTCTTTTCTTCCACTTGGAGACACCATGAAAAAGACCCTCTTGTCCATCGCCGCTTTCGTTGCCATTGCCGGCTGCTCCACCATGGCGGCCGATGGCCCCGTCAAAACCATGGACGGCGTGCTGGTGGGCGCTGGCGGCATGACGCTGTACACCTTTGACCGCGACGCCACCGGCAGCGGCAAGTCGGTCTGCAACGGCCCCTGCGCCACCAACTGGCCACCGCTGATGGCCGCCAAGGCGCCCGGCGGCGACTACAGCGTGATCACGCGCGACGATGGCAAGACCCAGCTGGCCTACAAGGGCAAGCCGCTGTACTACTGGGTCAAGGACACCAAGCCCGGCGACAAGACGGGTGACGGCGTGAACCAGGCCTGGCGTACCGCCAAGCCCTGATGGGCCCGGCCGCCTCGAAGCACACCGCACCACAGTCTGCATGAACCGTACCCAGGTCGTCGAGCAGTTGCCCGCCCTGCGCAGGTATGCGCGGGTGCTGACGGGCGATGCCTGGGCGGCGGACGACCTGGTGCAGGACACGCTGGAGCGCGCCTGCAGCAAATGGCTGCTGTGGCGCACCGGCAGCGACCTGCGGGCATGGCTCTTCACGCTGATGCACAACCTGTACCTGAACCAGGTGCGCACCCAGCCGCCCTGGCCGCATGCGGACATCGACGACCTGCACGACACCCTGCAAGGCAGCAGCGCCGGCATGGGTGACGACGCGCTGGACCTGGAACGCTGCCTGCAGCGCCTGCCGCCCGATCAGCGCGCCGTGTTGCTGCTGGTAACGCTGGAGGACATGGACTATGCCGATACCGCGCGGGTGCTGGGCATCCCCGTGGGCACGGTGATGTCGCGCCTGTCCCGGGCCCGCAGCCGCTTGAGCCTGTTGATGGAGCGGGCCCCTGCGCCGCACTCCGAAGTGGTGACGCCAACGTCTGAGCAACCAGCGCCCCAGCCCCTTACCCTCGCCCTTCCCCCTGCCACCGGCCAGCCACCCACATTGCGCCGCCTCAAATAAACCCACGTTTGACGCACGCCAGCCCGCCATGGACCACAAGCACCACCCCCCTCCTCCACCCACCGACGGCGATGAAGCCGCCGCGTGGCATGCGCTGGTGGACGGTCGTCTGCCACCTGCGCAGACCGCGGCACTGCGCGACAAGCTAGAACGGCAGGCGGGCGCCGAAGAGACCGTGGCCCACTGGCAGCACCAACGCCAGCAACTGCGCGCCCTACACCACGGCCTGCTGACCGAGCCCGTGCCCGAAGCCCTGCTGGCCGCGGCACAGCGCGCGTCGGTGCGCCAGCAGCGGCAGACCCAGTGGTGGCGCTGGGGCGGCATGGCGGCGTCGGTACTGATGGCTTTTGCCCTGGGCTGGACCGGGCGCAGCCTGTGGCCCGGCATGGGCCGCCCCGACGCGCCGACACTCGTGTTGGCCAGCACCGGGCAACGCTTTGCCCAGCAGGCTGCGGTAGCGCACGCGGTGTACCAGCCCGAGGTGCGGCACGCCGTGGAGGTGCCCGCAGCGCAGCAGGAGCACTTGGTGCAGTGGCTGTCCAAACGGCTGAGCCGCCCGCTCAAGCTGCCCGTGCTGGCCGACGAAGGTTACGAGCTGGTGGGCGGCCGCCTGCTGCCGGGGGCTCCGGGGGATGCGGGTGCGCGTGCGCAATTCATGTACCAGAACGCCCAGGGCGCGCGGATCACGCTGTACCTGGGCGCCGTCGCCGCAGGCCAGCCCGGCGGCGCGGCAACGGCCGCACCGAAGAAGCCCGATGCTAGAGAAACCGCCTTCCAGTTCACCAGCGACGGCCCTGTCCCGGGCTTTTACTGGGTGGACCAGGGCTTTGGCTATGCGCTCAGCGGCCAGCTTTCACGCCAGCAATTGCTGGTGCTGGCATCGGCGGTGTACAGGCAGCTTTAGGGACCCTCTGCACGAATCACCGCGCCGTGAGCATCTGAGGTCTCGGGCGGTCTGCGGCGTTGCAAATACTCGCAATAGCTGAAGCACGGCAAGGCGAACCCACGACGTGAGACGGTGGAAGGCGAAGCCGTATCAGGCCAGTGCCACCAGCGGATGCGCGTGCGCAGGCCAAGGACTCGCAAAGAACGGCGCCACCATGTCGGGCGTCACGTCTTCGATGCGGGCAGGGTTCCACTTCGGCGCGTGGTCCTTGTCCACGGCCAGCGCGCGGATGCCTTCCACCGTCTCGCTCTGGCCGGGGCGCAGGTAAAAGCAGTGGCGCACCATGTCGCGCTCCATGCGCAGGTCGTCGGCCAGGCCCATGTCGCGGGCGCGGCGGACCTGCTCCAGCACCACGTGCAGCATCAATGGCGAGCGCTTGCGCAGCGTGGCCGCGGTGGTACGCGCCCAATCGCTGTCGGCAGACTCCAGTGCCCGCACGATGTCGCCCACGCCGGGCAGCGCAAAATACTGGTCAATATCGGCCCTACCGCTGGATGGATGGGCGCCAGCAGCTACAAATTTTGTAGCAACATAGTTTTTGACCGCAGCACCGTCCGCAAACGTCTGCGTGGCCAGGGCCTCCCACACTGCAGGCAACTGGTCCGACGGCATGCGGCCATCGGCCAGGTGGCTGGTGATGGCTTCGTCGGCACCGATGGTGTCGCCCGTCAGGGCCAGCCACTCGCCCACCCGGCCGGGGCAGCGGCTCAGGAAGTACCCGCCGCCCACGTCCGGGAACAGGCCGATGGCGGTCTCCGGCATGGCCATCTTCGTGCGCTCGGTCACCACGCGCAGCGCAGCGCCCTGGCTGATGCCCATGCCGCCGCCCATCACGATGCCGTCCATGAAGGCGATGTAGGGCTTGCCGTAGTTGTGGATGAGGTGGTTGAGCGCGTATTCCTCGGTGAAGAAGTCTTCGAGCTGCGGGTTGCCCTGGCTGCCGGCCTGGTGCAAAAAGCGGATGTCCCCGCCCGCGCAAAAGGCGCCGAAAGGCCCTTCCTTGTTGCTGCCGCGAATGGCGACGGCCAGCACCCGCGCATCGTTTTGCCACGCCAGCAGCACGCCCATGAGATCGCGCACCATGCCCAGCGACAACGCATTGAGCGCGCGCGGGCGGTTCAAGGTGATCAGGCCCACCTGGCCCCGCACTTCGCTCAGAACTTCTTTGTCCACCAATGCCACTGTCTCCGTCATTTTTTATTCCTTAAAAAAGGTAGGTTTCACAAAAACTGGAATGCGTGCCAACTCCGCCACGCAAGGCTTTCACGGCATCTTCGGCGCCCACACCGTTGCGGCATGCACTGCATTCCCGGCCGCGCTGCGCACCGCTCACTGCGGCACGCGCCGCGATCCCATGATTTCATTGAACACCAGCGCACCGATCACCAGCGCGCCGCCGCCCAGCACCGCAGCGCCCGGCTCTTCGCCCGCACCCAGCCACGCCAGCAAGATACCGAAGATAACTTCCAGCAAACTGAGCAGCGCAATCTCCGGCGCCTTCAGCACCTGCCCGCAGCGCACGGCCAGCACACAAGGTATGGCCAACTGCACCACTCCCAGCAGCGCGAGCAGCCACAGATCGTGTGCCGACGCCTGAAATGGCAGGGCCAGTGGCAGCGTGGCCACCACCGACAGCACCGCGCCCACCAGCACCGCAGGCACCAGGTCCACCGCGTGGCCGTGGCGCTGCGAGTGCTGCACCACCGTCCAGTTCACGGCACCGGCCACCGGCACGCACAAGGCCACCAGCGTGCCCACGATCGGCAGGCCCGCCATCTGCGACCCATACATCCACCCAATGCCCAGCGCCGCCACGCCAATGGCCACCCAGGTGCGGGGCGCGATGTGGTGGCCGATGAAGACACGCGCAAACAGCGCCGTGAGCAGCGGGGCCGCCGCCATCGTCACCAGCACGTTGGCCACGGGCATGAGCAGGATGGCCACCATAAAAGCGGTGAACATCACGCTCCAGCACAGGCCCGATATCCACAGCGCCCGGCCACTGTGGCGCAAGGACGCGAACACCGCCCGTCCCTGCAGCAAAGGCAATATCACCAGCAGCGCCAGCACCGTGAACAGGCTGCGCCAGAAGGTGACCTCGAAGCTGCGCGCATCCTCCAGGTGGCGCGTGACCACGCCCGCGATGGACCACATCAGGGTGACCGCCACCATCAGGGCCACGGCGCGGGAGTGCGTGAGCTTGGGCAAAAACATGGGGCGTATGCAGTGGATTGCGGTGGGGCGTCAGGAATGAAAAAAGGGCCACAGCATGGCAGTGGCCCTTTGTGCGACAAACAGGAAACCTCGGTAGAAACCTCGGCCCCTGCGTGCGCTCACTCTGCAGAATTCAGCGTCTTCACGCTGGCAACTCAGGAGCGGCCTGCGCGCTTGCGCTCGTTTTCGGTCAGGAAGCGCTTGCGGATCCGGATCGACTTGGGCGTGATCTCGACCAGCTCGTCGTCCTCGATGAATTCCACAGCGTATTCCAGCGTGGCGTCGATGGGCGGCGTGATCTTGATCGCGTCTTCCTTGCCGGACACGCGGAAGTTGGTCAGCTGCTTGGTCCGCGTGGCGTTCACGATCAGGTCGTTGTCGCGGCTGTGGATGCCGACGATCATGCCTTCGTACACCGGGTCGTTCGCCTTCACGAACATGCGGCCACGGTCGTCCAGCTTGCCCAGGGCGTAGGTGAAGATTTCACCGTCGTCCATGGAGATCAGCACGCCGTTCTTGCGGCCGCCGATGTCGC
>Ga0209023_10002053_pt1 | contig 25930 bp, 28 predicted proteins | sample LakOneMetagenome_FD_187468 | JGI IMG/M metagenome (GOLD analysis project Ga0209023, IMG submission 187468) | Freshwater and sediment microbial communities from Lake Erie, Canada (SPAdes) (version 2) | ecosystem: Environmental > Aquatic > Freshwater > Lentic | place: Lake Erie, Canada... | reverse complement strand
TTCATTGGGGGTGATGCGCACATTTTCCACCACTTTATTACGCATGGCTTTTGCCAGTTCCTGGTCGCGGATGGGTTCTTTAAAATCTTCTTTTAACTGGTAGATCGATTTGCCCGCCACTTTTTCCAGTTCATCCTTTGAACCAAATTGCTGTATAAAACTGCGGATACGGTTATCAATGATCGTTTCCACCTCTTCATCAGTTACAGGAATGGAATCTTTCTCTGCCTGCAGCACAAGAGCCTTGATACCCATGGCCTGGTCCAGTACCTGGCAGCGGGCATTTTCCGGTATCTCCACACCCTGGCGCTGCATATCGATCAGGCTGTTCTCAACATCACTTCTTAAGATGATCTTATCACCAACCACCGCAAGGATCTTATCGGCAACAATACCTTTAGGGTGACTGTTTTGAGCGAAAGACGAACCGATCAACCCACAAACGGTGATAAGGAGTAAAAAATATTTTTTCATTGATTACATTTTTAAGCGGAACACATCGTCAAAAATAAACTTCTGCTTTAAAACCATGTTCCGGCATGGGTTCATTTAACAAAAGATTGAGAGGGGTGATGCAGGATCCAAGATTCGGGATACAGGATACAAGCTTTTTACAGTCTAATCTCCTGTATCTTGTATCCAGTATCTGCCTTCCTTACAAGGTCCTCTTTACTTCCACTTCTTCGAAGGCTTCTACGATATCGCCTACTTTAATGTCGTTGTAGTTCTTTATGGTTAATCCGCACTCCATACTGGAAGTAACTTCTTTGGCGTCGTCTTTAAATCGTTTTAAACTTCCCAGTTCGCCGGTAAAGATCACGATGCCGTCACGTACCAGCCTGATGCGGCTGTTTCTTGCCATTTTACCATCCAGTACAAAGCAACCCGCCACACTGGCTTTATCAAACTTATACACTTCTCTTATCTCTACGTTAGCCAGTATCTTTTCTTCCACCACCGGCTCAAGCATACCTTCCATGGCGCTCTTGATCTCTTCAATGGCATTATAGATAATAGAATAAAGTTTTATCTGTATGGCCTCGTGCTCAGCCATCTTAGCGGCCTGCATGGAAGGACGTACGTTAAAGCCAATGATGATCGCATCGGATGCATTGGCAAGCGTTACATCGCTTTCTGTAATTGCACCCACCGCTTTATGGATCACCCTGATAACAATTTCTTCGGTACTTAATTTCTGCAATGAATCGCTCAATGCCTCCACCGATCCGTCCACGTCGCCTTTGATGATCACGTTCAGTTCTTTGAAACTTCCCAGCGCCAGGCGGCGGCCGATCTCATCAAGCGTAATATGTTTCTTTGCACGCATACCCTGTTCACGTAAGATCTGTCCACGCTTGTATGCCATGGCCCTTGCGTCACTTTCGTTTTCAAAAACCTTGAATGTTTCACCTGCCTGCGGGGCGCCGTTCAGTCCAAGTATCAATACCGGGGTTGATGGCGGAGCAGTATCCACCCGCTGGTTACGCTCGTTGTACATGGCTTTTACCTTTCCGAAGTATTGGCCCGATACGATCATATCGCCAACGCTCAGCGTTCCGTTCTGAACAAGAATGGTAGCCACATAACCACGGCCTTTATCAAGCGTGGCTTCAATGATGGTTCCGCTTGCTTCCTTATCGGGGTTTGCTTTTAGTTCAAGAATATCTGTTTCGAGCAGTATTTTCTCAAGCAGCAGGTCGATGTTCAATCCTTTCTTCGCACTTATTTCCTGGCTCTGGTATTTACCGCCCCAGCTTTCCACCAGCACATTCATTGCTGCCAGCTGTTCTTTTATTTTTTCGGGATTGGCGCCGTCCTTATCCATTTTATTTATGGCAAAGATCATGGGCACCCCCGCAGCCTGCGCATGCGAAATGGCTTCTTTGGTTTGCGGCATCACCGCATCGTCGGCAGCCACCACGATCACCGCTATATCGGTAACCTTGGCACCACGGGCCCTCATTGCCGTAAAGGCTTCGTGACCGGGTGTATCCAGGAAAGTGATATTCCTTCCGCTGGGCAGAGTCACTTCATAAGCACCGATATGCTGGGTTATACCTCCGGCTTCACCGGCAATAACATTGGTGTTGCGTATGTAATCAAGCAGCGATGTTTTACCATGGTCAACGTGACCCATGATGGTAACGATCGGTGCTCTTCCTTTAAGATCTTCTTCGTTGTCTTCTCCGTCATCTGCATCCATTTCATTCGCATCTTCCACCCCGATGAATTCAACCTCGTAATTAAATTCACTTGCCACCAGCTCTATCACGTCTGCTTCCAGGCGCTGGTTGATGGAAACCATGATGCCCAGGCTCATACACTTACTGATCACATCGGCAAAGCTTACGTCCATCAGGTTGGCAAGTTCACTCACGGAAATATATTCCGTTACCTGCAGTTTGTTGCTGTGTTCTGTTTCAGCGCCTGCGTGTTCGGCATGTTCTTCTCTTTTTGCCTTCCGGTATTTTGCTTTTAGACTTTTGCCTCTTCCTCCGGCCCCGGCAAGTTTGGCCTGGGTCTCTTTCAGTTTATCCTGTATCTCTTTTGCGTCAATTACTTTTTCTTCTCTTCTGCCGCCGGTCCCTGTTCCGGGTTTGCTCCTGCTAAACCGGTTATCTCCTCCGCGGTTTGGAGAAGATGGTCCGCCTGTTCCTGATCCCGGTCTCCTGTCCTGGGGTCCCGGAGGGGGCGTTCCTTTTCTTTCTACCGGGATGCGTTTACGTTTGCGTTTTTCGTCGCTGTCTTTTTTTGGTCTTGTATCATTATCAACAGGCAACTCTATCTTTCCCATGATCTTGGGGCCTGATAATTTCTTTGCCTGGATATTTTCGATGATGGGTTGTGCCGGTTCTGCAACAGGTGGCTCTGCCGGTTTTACTTCTTCAACAGGTTTTTCTTTCTTCCCTTTTTTTGTTTCGGCTTTTGCTTCAGTTGCTTCTTCTTCCGCTGCTTTAGCCGTTGCTTTTTTTGTTCCTTTCTTGGGCCGTGTGGAAGAATCGATGGCATCCAGGTCTATCTTATCAAGCACTTTCGGAGTTTCCAGTTCGGGTGCTTTTATTTTCGTTACTTCTGCTTCCGGTTCTTTCGTTCCTTTTTTCGCTGATTCAGGTTTTGCCGGTTCCTCTGCTGGTTTTTCTTCTACCGGTTTGGCTGCTGCTGAAACGGTTTCTTTTTTCTTGAAGGAAAGATCCTCTTCGTCTTTTTTCTTTTTTGGCTCATTCCCTGCTGCTCCCTTCGGCAGATCTATCTGCTGTGCTTTTTGCTTGGCAACTTTGTCCTGCTGAAATTCTGTTTGCAGCACACGATACATCTGTTCTGTAAGTTTCGATGTGGGCTTCAGGTCATCTTCATTGAATCCTTTAGATACAAGAAAGTCTACCAAGGTATCCTTACCTATGTTAAACTCTTTGGCCGCAGCCATCAACCTTGGTGTTATTACTTCTGACATTCGTTTTTTGTTTGCCTGTTTTTTTAGATACAGGCTTATTATCTTTTACGTTTCAAGAATCAACCCTCCCGGGCAATTATTCTTTTTTAAATTCTTCCTGCAGTATCCTCCTCACTTCCTCAATGGTTTCTTTCTCCAGGTCGGTGCGGCGTTCCAGCTCTTCTGCTGTCAGGTCAAGCACCGCCCTTCCGGTATCGCAACCCACTCTTTTCAGTTCATCAATGATCCACGGTTCGATCTCGTCTGTAAATTCATCCAGGTCAATATCGTATGCTTCTTCTTCTCCTTCGTTATCGCGGAACACATCAATTTCGTAGCCGGTGAGTTCGCAGGCCAGTTTGATATTAACGCCCCGGCGGCCAATGGCCAGGGAAACCTGGTCGGGTTTAAGAAACACATTTGCATGCATTTTCTCCGAGTCGATCTCCATGCTGGTGATCTTGGCCGGGGTTAATGAACGCTGTATGAGCAACTGGATATTGCTTGTCCAGTTGATCACATCTATATTTTCATTTTTCAGTTCCCGTACAATGCCGTGAATACGGCTTCCTTTCATCCCTACGCAGGCGCCTACGGGATCAATGCGGTCATCATAACTTTCAACAGCAACTTTAGCTCTTTCGCCCGGGTCACGCACGATCTTCTTCACCACGATCAGCCCGTCAAAAATTTCCGGCACTTCTATTTCCAATAATTTTTCCAGGAATACCGGGCTTGTTCTTGAAATGATGATCACCGCCTGGCTGTTCTTCAGTTCTACCTTTTTAACAACGCCCCGTACGGTTTCGCCTTTCTTGAAATAATCGCTTGGTATCTGTTCGGATTTAGGAAGCAGCATTTCATTGCCTTCTTCATCCAGCAACAACACTTCTTTTTTCCAGACCTGGTAAACTTCCCCGCTCACTATTTCACCCACCCGGTCTTCGTATTTTTTTATGAGGATGTTCTTCTTCAGATCGTTGATACGGGCAGCCAGGGTTTGCTTACCGGCCAAAATAGCCCGGCGGCCAAACTCTTTCTGGATATCCACTTCTTCGTACAACTCTTCTCCAACCTGGTAATCAGGCTCTATCTTGATGGCGTCTTTATACTCAATTTCTGTGAGGGTATTGTACAGGTCATCATCGTCAACAATGGTACGGCGACGGAAGATCTCCAGGTCACCTTTCTGGTCGTTTACGATCACGTCGAAGCATTCGTCGCTGCCGTATTTTTTACGGATCAGTGTTTTGAACACGTCTTCCATCACTTTCATCAGTGTAGGACGATCAATGTTTTCCGCATCTTTAAATTCCTGGAAGGAATCGATTAAGTTAATACTTGCCATAATCCTCTCCGGCTACTCTCCTCCCGATAGCCATCGGGACTATCGTAGGATTATTTCCCCGCCGGGCCGGGGGTTTTATTTATAATTAAAATTTTACCTGTACGGTTGTTTGCTTAATGTTGCCGAAACCGATCTCTTCTGATCTTGTTTCTGCTTTTTTCCCTTTGCCTGTTGTGTATTCAATAATAATCTTTTCTTCGGTAACCTCAGCCAATCTGCCTTCTTTTTTTACTTCCTCCGTGGTTATCACTTCCACGTTTCTGCCAACATTCTTTTTGTACTGACGAAGCAACTTCAGCGGTTCATCTGTTCCCGGGCTTGAAACCTCCAGTGAAAAATCACCATCGGGGTACATCCCTTTTTCTTCCATGGCTTTGTAAAGCGCCCTGTTTATCCGGATGCATTTTTCAATACCAAGTCCGCCATCTGCATCCAGGTATATTTTTATGTTGTTGGTCGGCTTTACCTTTATCGACACCAGGAAGATATCCCCCTCAAGCAGGGGTTCAATCATTTTTTCAACAGTTTGTATTTGTGGGTCCTGGGTCATGATAAAAGAAGAAGGGAACGCCTTCGTTCCCTTCATTTGTTTCTTTGTCCGTTGCAAATATACGTTGCGGAGCTGTAACTGCCAAAATTGTAGCCCCGAAAATACCCGGCCCCGGGTTATTTTTATTTTAACAACAACCGGTTTGGCTGGTATGTATCTTTGGGTCATGAACATTCTTAAAACTCTTTTCGAACTGTTTGTACTGTACCTGGTTTACAAGCTGATCTTCGACTTCATCATCCCCATTTACCAAACCACCAAGCAGGTAAAACAAAAGGTGGGGGAAATGCAGAATCAGATGAATGAGCATTTGAAAAATCAGCAGACCGGCAACCATTCTCCGGCTTCGAAAGACAACAGTCCTAAACCCTCCCGGGAAGACTATATTGAATTTGAGGAACTGAAGTAATCCTTTTATAATTTTAAGCCCTCTATTTTTTCACCTGGCAGCAAATGATGCGTATTGATGCCGAGTGCAGCGGCGGCTTCTGTGTTTTTCAGCAGGTCATCTATGAACAAGGTTTCTTCGGCAATAAGGCCTGCGTCCTGCAGTGCAAACCGGTAAATTTCCTTTTCCGGCTTTCTTAATCCGACCTGGTGTGAGTAATAAGCCCTGGTAAAATAGTCATCAAAATTTTGTCGGCCCGTTTGCAGCGTAAATGATTGTTGAAAAGCCTGGTGATGAATGCTGTTGGTGTTGCTTAGCAAATACAGGCTGTACCTTGTTTTCAGGTGTTCCAGGTGTTCCAGGCTCTCCGTCCTGAAATCAAGTATCAGTGCGTTCCAGGCATTGCGGATATCGTTGTCGTGCAACGGCAGCTTGCTGATATTGCGAATCCCATTGAAGAATCCGGCCTCGGATACTTTTCCTTTTTCAAGATCATCGAACAAGGTATCTGCTTTATACAGCGAATAATTGTTCTTAAAATCTTTGACCCCGAGTTTTTCAAAAGCCTCGTTTGTTTTGGCGGTATCAATATTAAGCAATACACCGCCCAGGTCGAAAATGATACTTTTTATTGTCTTCATTAAACCAAAACCATAATCAGGTTATAAATCTGTTTTTAAAAAATAAAACCCCACAAAATCTGTGAGGTTTTTGTGGGCCCACCTGGGCTCGAACCAGGGACCCTCTGATTATGAGTCAGATGCTCTAACCGGCTGAGCTATAGGCCCTTTCTTCAACATCTCTTTGAAGAATGAGGCTGCAAATATAATCAAACCTGCTTAATTTAACGCTTCGTTAGATTATTTGCCGTTAATTTGCAACTTCAAAATTGATTATGAAGAAAATAGTACTGCTGCTTCTTGCCTCTGTATCCGTATTCACTTTATCTGCCCAAACCAAAAAGAAAATGGGTGGCTTTACATCTCAAACAGGTGATCATTTTATGGTGCAACTCACCAGCGACCATTGGATGGGAACACCCGACAGCATTAAATCCCACATGAAAGGCCTGGCCCGGGGTCTAAACGTTTATGTGATGCTTGACCAACGTTTTAAAAGCAACCCCCATTACAGTGTGGCATTTGGATTAGGGGTTGGCACAAGCAGTATGTATTTTAAGAACATGAGTATTGATGTGAAAGCAAAAACCAATACGCTGCCATTTAATAACCTGGATACCCTGAGTCATTTCAAAAAATACAAACTTGCCACTGCTTTTTTAGAAGTGCCGCTTGAGTTGCGTTTTTCCTCCAACCCGGAAAATGACGGGAAGTCCATCAAAGCAGCCATTGGGGTTAAAGTGGGCACGTTGCTGAATGTTCATACCAAAGGAAAAAATCTGCAGGATGCAAGTGGCAAGGTCATTAATAGCTATACAGCCAAGGAAACAGGCAAGGGTTTCTTTAATTCAACCCGTATTGCAGCCACTGCCAGGGTGGGTTATGGCAATTTTTCGCTGGCCGCAAGTTATCAACTGAATAATATTTTTAAAGACGGCGTTGCTGCCGATGTAAAGCTGTTCCAGATCGGCTTATGCATCAGCGGGCTTTGATCTTTTCTGAAAATTATATCATGGTCCCGGCTTCGGCCGGGATTTTTGTTTGGTGCTGTTTTGCAATGCCTTAACTTTGCAGTTCTTCCGATGGCTATCGGAACCCCACCATGAGCGATGAAATAAAACACGAATGCGGCCTTGCCTTCATTCGTCTCCGCAAGCCTTTCAGTTATTATCAGCAACAGTATGGTACAGCTTTATACGGCCTTAACAAACTGTACCTGCTTATGGAAAAGCAGCACAACCGCGGACAGGATGGCGCCGGCATTGCCGCTGTTAAGCTGAATACCGAGCCCGGCTATCCTTTTATGCACCGGATACGCAGCGCTGCACACCAACCCATTGCCGAACTTTTTTCGCAGGTAGGAAAAGAAATTGATGAGATCGAAAAATACCAGCCCGATATAAAAAATCATCCTGGCCTTATGAAAGGCCATCTTAATTTTCTGGGAGAGGTTCTGCTCGGGCACCTGCGCTATGGTACCCAGGGAAAAAACAATGTGGAATTTTGCCATCCCTTTATAAAAAGGCATACGATCCCGTCCCGCAATCTGGCCCTTGCAGGGAACTTTAACCTGGTGAATACCGAAGAAATGTTTGGCCTTGTAAATATCGACCCAGGTGAATTTCAACGCCAGAGCGACCTGGCCGCCATGATGGAAGTGCTGTATCATTTTTTAGTTAAAGCCGATGAAGCATTTCCGCAGCAGATGGACATCATCAAGGTTTTAAAAAAAGCCGTTCCGCTGTTTGATGGCGGATTTAATTTCAGCGGCATCTTAGGCAACGGTGATGGGTTTGTGATGAGGGATGCCCACGGCATACGGCCTTCTTACTACTATATTAACGACGATGTGATCGTTGCTGCCAGTGAACGGGCTGCCATACGAACAGCCTTTAACCTGGGTGAAGGTGAAGTAAAAGAACTGATGCCCGGCTGTGCGCTGGTTGTAAAAGCCGACGGCAGCCACAGCATTGAACAGATCATTGAGCCAAAAGAAAGAAAGGCCTGCAGCTTTGAACGGATCTATTTCAGCCGGGGAAGTGATGAAAAAATTTACCGGGAACGCATTGCCCTTGGCCATAACCTGAGCGATACGGTTTTGAAGGCGATTGATTATGATCTGAAGAATACCATTTTCTCATTTATCCCAAACACTGCCGAAACTGCTTTTTATGGGTTGATAAAAGGTGCCGAGGATTACCTGAACAAAATAAAGATCGAACGGATACTGAGCTGGAATAAAGATTTTGATGAAGAGAAATTATCCGAAATGGTGAACCGGAGGATCCGGATCGAAAAGATCGCTATCAAAGATGTAAAGTTGCGGACCTTCATCACCGAAGACAGCAGCCGGAATGAAATGGTGCAGCATGTGTACGACATCACTTACGGAACTGTAAGAAAAAATACAGATACGGTTGTTGTTATTGACGACAGCATCGTGAGGGGAACCACGTTAAAGGAAAGTATTGTGCGCATGCTGTCGAGGTTGCAGCCGAAGAAGATCATTATTGTTTCTTCTGCCCCACAGATTCGTTATCCCGATTGTTACGGTATAGACATGAGCAAACTGGGCGACTTCATTGCATTTCGTGCTGCCATTGAATTGCTGCATGATACCGGGCAGCAGGAATTGCTTGGCACCTTATTAACTAAATGTAAAGACCTTCAGCGAAATAACCAGTTGCATACCGAAAATATGGTACGCCAGGTTTATAAACCATTTACACTTGACCAGATCTCGGATAAAATTGCAAAGCTGATAACACCACCGGACCTGAAGATCCCTGTTTCTGTTATTTATCAAACCATCGAGTCATTGCATGAAGCTTGCCCGACTAACTTAGGCGACTGGTACTTCACCGGTAACTACCCCACCCCGGGAGGCAACCGGGTATGCAACAAAGCTTTCATGAATTACATGGAAGGAAAGAATGTAAGGGGATATTAAAGTTTGTGGTTGGCAGTATCTTACTTCAGCCATCATTCGCTTATTTCAGATTCTTTTTGCTTAACCAAATATCTCATTCAGTAATCCGGCGAGGTGTATGCCTCCTTTCAGCAACTGCTGGTTAAGTGTTGCAATATTTTTAAAGTTATACGGGTATCCTAATTTATCATCGGGCTTAACATCTGTATAGATCTTTTCAGCAATCTGGTACGATTGCCAGATCCATTCACTTACCGGTTCGGCCTGCCATGCTTTTCTTTGTTCTTTTGTGGAATAATTAATGGCGGAAACATATTCGGTATAACTCAGCTGCTGAAGATCGATCAGCCTGTCGTCCCATACCTGGTGCAGGTTATAGGGGTTGTTGAACCACGATAAGCGGATGCCGTTTCCGCCCCGGTCGTCGGGCCTGCCTGTATGCATAGGTTGATGAATATCACCCACAATATGTATCAGCAGGCGCAGGTACATTAATTTCTTCTCCTGTTCCAGGTTTTTATTTTTCAGTTGGGCAACCAGCCAGTTGATCTTGGTATATGCATCTACGGCCGTGTCGCTTGCCAGGTAGGTTTTTATTTCTGTTTCACTGAGCCCGGGCTTAAAATTTATATAATGCCAGGAATTTAAATAAGCATATGAAGAATCAGATTTTATAAAGTCGGGCCAGTTGCTTGTGATGGCGATGGATTCTGTTCCGAGTATCTTATATATCTCCCGCCTTGCCTGTTTGGTAAGATAGCTGTCGGCAATTTGTCCAACAATGCGATGACCCAATGCACCCCAGCAGAATCCGGAAAGAGGCAAATAGAAGAAGCATGCCAGCAGCGTTATTTTTTTTATGTTTTTTATCATAGTTGTAAAATTTACAGGCAAAGCTAATTCAATGTCTCCGAAAAGGAATTGGTGTTAACTACTCCGTTATTTCAAATAAAAGAACCTGCGCTTTCTCCTGTGCAGCGAAATTATTATCGGCAATGAAAAGCAATGTCTTGTGTCCATCAGGCAGAATAGGGCCAAAGGTTACGCCCTCAATATTGTCGGTATAAATTCCAAGATCATCCATGTTTAATAATAATTCTTTTGTTGCCGGAATAAAATTGCTATTGTTCTTCAATTCCATTTTGCTGATATCGGTAGCCCCGTTGAGATCGGCAATAAATAATTTTATGGTGCAGGCTAGCCGGCCGGTGGAAAAAGAACGTTCAATTACCAATAATTTATTATTGCCTAAACTAAGTATATCTGGTACGCCATTTATTTTAAATGCTCTTTCCGGTACTGGTGCATAAGCAACCGGGGAGAGTTTGTATGCATACTGTGCTGTGTTCTTCTTTGTAGCCACGTCAAACTTGTTGATCCGGATGAATGCATTCTTTTCGGTAACATCGGCCTGCGGACCATCTTCATACAGCGGTTCCTCCACACTTACAAAAATGGTTTTATAGTTGTCGGCAAAACTCACTCCTTCCAGCACGCTGTTCTTCCGTGGGCCATTTTCAGTTGTGTGCATGTATAAGTTAGAGGGAAGGGTAAAACTGTCAATGTATTTTCCAACCGGGCTGATGTTGATTATGGAAGGATTTTCCAGCACCGTATCTTTCTCATTTATGATCCTTTCTCCTTCGCTTGTCCATACCAGCGTTTTGCTTACCGGGTTATAGCGGATGGCTTCGGGATCGGGTGTAAGAAAACGGTTTTGCTTATTGTTTGGATAAACTTTTCCATCCGGCTGCAGCATATTTTTTACATCTGTAAAAACAACGCTGTCGATCCCCCTATCATGTAAGTAGATTTTTGCTGCGTAAAACCTTGCCGGATTTTTATCGCTCCGGTCATCGCTGATCATGTAATAGATGTTATTCTTTGCGTCATAATCTATGCCCGACAATCCGCCTACGGTTGTGTTCTTATATTGAAGGTTGTATGGTATTTCATACTGGCCTAAGAGTTTTATGCTCTTAATTTCAGCAGAAGGTTGTGCTGCTTTTTTAACGGTAGCACAGGAGCTAATGAAAAAAAGGGTGACTATCAATAACGGCCTGTAAAATTGTTTTGAATACATACGCTGGATTTATACACAATGTTCTGAAAGATAAAACATCGGATTGTGGTTTGCGCAAAGTTTTTATACTTTTATGAAAACAGCCTGTTGAAACAAATCTTTATCATCCGTCATGCTAAAAGCGACCAGAGTTTCTGGGGGAATGATTTTGAGCGGCCGTTGAATGACCGGGGCAGATCGGATGCGCTTCTCATGGCAAAACGATTACTGAACAGGCAGGTTAATATTGATGCCTGGATCGCCAGCCCGGCTAAGCGGGCCAAAAAGACCGCAGAGGTCTTTGCAGAGGCTTTTAAGATTGAGGCCGGTAAGATCGTTTTTGTTTCGGCACTTTATCATGCTTCGCCCGAAGTGTTTTATGATGTTATAAGCAGCCTGCCCGATGATCTGAATAATATTGCTGTTTTTTCGCACAACCCCGGCATTACTTATTTTGTAAACACGCTGGTGGAGGATATAAAAATTGACAACATGCCTACCAGCGGTCTATTTGCAATACAGACCAATATCAGCCGGTGGAAGGAGTTTAAACCGGCAAAAAAGGAATTTTTATTTTTCGATTTCCCTAAAAGGGTAGTAAGCAATGGTTAGTTTCAGGTGGGTTGCTGCAGAAAATCAGCTTTCTTTTCCTGTTTGCCTGTTTACAAGATACACGCCGCTGAAAATAAGTACCGCTGCTATTATTTTGTAAAGTGTCAATTGTTCTTTTAAAAAGATCATTGCGATGAGTGCAGCAAAAAACGGCTGCGTATAAATATAAAAGCCGGCAACAGAAGAGCCCAGGATTTTTATTCCGTACACATTAAATAAGTAAGCTAAAAAAGTTCCGGTAATGGTTACAAGTGCCATTGTAGTAAAATCAATCATGGTATATTTTTCCCACGGTATCTGAATAAATTCCGTGTAACCAAATGGCAGTATCATAAACAAGCCGATGGTGAATATCCAGCGTATTATCACAACCGGGTTATACTTTAGCATCAGGGGTTTTACCAGGATGAAGTAGATGGTGTAAGAGATGGCATTGATGATGATCAGGATGTCCCCGGACAGAATATCATTCCCGGCTCCGGTATTGTCTTTGGCAAGGATCAATACCATTGCCCCGGTGATACCAAGCGCAAGCCCTGCGATCTTTAAAATCCCGGTTCTTTCTTTCAGCACCCATGCGGCGATAAATACGATCAGTATCGGAGTGATAAGCATTAACAGCGAGGCGTGAATAGAATAGGTCAATGACAGTCCTTTTAAAAAAAGCAGTTGATTGACTGCGATGCCGGTAACTGCACAAAGCAACAGCCTGCCACGGTCTTCCTTTTTAACAGTAATATTTACTGGCTTAAATAAAAACAGGGACCAAAGCAGGAATACACTAACGCCAACCCTCACCACATTAATCCCGAATGGCCCGGCCAGGTGTGCATTGGTAAGATGCTTTACCGCAGAAAGATTAATGGCGAAAAAAAGATTAGTAAAAAGCAGTGCCAGGTGGGCTGTTTGTTTTTTATTCAAGCAGTAATATTAAGTTGTAAAAATAAGCAATAAAAAAAGCCATTGCGGTTTTGCCACAATGACTTTATACTTACTAACCCAAAAAGTAGTTTTTATGTGGCCTGCATTTCCTTGATCTTCTCCCGGATCTTGGTTTCGATCTCATTCGCCATTTCAGGATTATCGATCAGCAATTGCTTTACCGAATCTCTTCCCTGTCCTAATTTATCGTTATTATAACTGAACCAGGACCCGCTTTTTTGAACAATGCCAAGCTCAACCCCCATATCTATAATTTCACCCACTTTTGAAATCCCTTCTCCGTATATAATATCAAATTCCGCCTGGCGGAATGGAGGAGCCACTTTATTTTTTACCACTTTTACTTTTACATGGTTGCCGATGGATTCATCGCCGTCTTTTATTTGAGCCATTCTGCGGATATCCAACCGCACCGAAGCATAAAATTTTAACGCATTACCGCCTGTGGTGGTTTCAGGGTTGCCAAACATGATGCCGATCTTTTCACGCAGCTGGTTAATAAAAATGCAGCAGCTGTTTGTTTTTGAAATAGTGGCAGTAAGCTTCCGCAAGGCCTGGCTCATTAATCGTGCCTGGAGGCCCATTTTACTATCGCCCATTTCCCCTTCTAGTTCTCCTTTAGGAACCAGGGCAGCAACGGAATCAATGACCACTACGTCTAATGCGCCCGAAAGGATCAGCCGGTCTGCAATTTCCAGCGCCTGTTCCCCATAATCGGGTTGTGAGATCAATAAATTATCAATATTAACACCAAGTCTTTGTGCATAATTGCTGTCGAAAGCATGCTCTGCATCTATAAAAGCACACATGCCGCCTTTTTTCTGCGCCTCTGCAATAACATGAATTGCCAAGGTTGTTTTACCGGAACTTTCTGGTCCGTAAATTTCTACAACCCTTCCTTTGGGAAGGCCGCCGATGCCCAGCGCCATATCCAGGCCGATTGAACCCGTTGAAATAACTTCCTGCTCAACAATTCCTTTGTCACTCATCATCATTACCGATCCTTTGCCGAAATCTTTATCGATCTTATCCATCGTTAATTTCAGCGCCTTGAATTTTTCTGATTTTTCTAAATTGTCTGTCTTGCTCATTTTAATTGATTTAAAGTGATGTATCTGGTTTTGCGTTGTAAATGTAATTGGAGAGCCAAAGATAGGGGTTTATTTTTATCAACACTAATTTATTTAGTATTTTTTTGACAACTTATTTAGTGTGTCAGGCATACCATATAAAAAAAGCCCCATCCCGAGGAATCGGGACGGGTTGTGTTCAAGCATGAGAAAAATCTGCAGAAGGCTTCCCTTCTGCTCTCAAGAAGGTTCGGCTATAAAAACGGACCAAATGATTTTGTATATTAAATCCGAAAAGTTGTCGGTTTAAAATCTAAGACAAATAGAAGATAGTTTTTTGAACTTAACAATACCACAAAGTGGTTATTTTGAGGCGAAAATAGCCCTTTTTTGCCAGTCATATACTTTTTTGTTTTAATAGCAAGGATAATACATCTGCAAAAAGGATGAAAAAATTTGTTTTCATTGCCCATGTAATCATTCTGGGAAAAAGGTTCCGCTGTTTAACAAATATCAAATGTTGAGTAAAATAGAACGGCCCCGGTTGTTTCTTAAGAAAGCCGGGGCCATTGGTCATTGAAATAGATTTTTATATTGCCACCCGCTGCTCCTCAATTATTTTCCTGAGATTTAAAAGGGCATACCTCATCCGCCCCAGCGCCGTATTTACGCTGCAATTAAGCATGATAGAAATTTCCCGGAATTTAAGATCAGCAAAATGCCTTAAAATAATGATCTCTCTTTGCTCTTCAGGAAGTTGGCTTACCAGTTTCATGATGCGGTCGTGGCTTTGCCTTTTAATGATATTCTCTTCTGCATTGGTATCATTAAACTTCAACACTTCAAAAATATCTTTTCCCTCTATCGTTTTAATGGCGGGCTTTCCTTTTATCTTTCTGAAATGGTCAACACAAAGGTTGTGAGCTATCCGGATTGCCCAAACCACAAATTTGTTTTCATCTTTATACTTTCCGGCCCTTAATGTTTCAATGATCTTAATAAACAATTCCTGGAAGATGTCTTCCGCCAGGTATTTGTCTTTCACCAGTAAATAAATAGATGTAAAGATGCGGACCTTATGCCGGTTTACGAGTACATCAAGTGCTGTTGTTTCTCCGTCTGTAAAAAGTTGAACCAATTGCTGGTCAGAAAGAGTAATAAATGTTTTCATAGTCAGGATCTGGTTTTAGTTTGGATATTATGTGGTTTTAGATACGGTTAATAAAAAATCAGGCTGCCCGGTGGCTACTGCAAAACAATTTCTTTCTCAATCATCAGTTTCTGCAGGTTATTAAGACCGAATTTCATAGTATCTAATGCAGAATTGAGGCTGCAATGCAATGTTTCTGAAATTTCTTTAAAACTCAACCCGGCGTAATGATTCAGTACCATTACTTCCCTTTGTTCGTCGGGTAACATATCAATCATGCTTTTTATTTTTCCATGACTTTCGTGGTATCCCGTTCCTGTTCTGCTTACCGAAGTCGGGATTGCGGCCATGTTTTCCTTTACCTGGTTTTTATCCAGTATAATGGCCCGGTTTGCTTTCCGGGTATGTTCCACGCAGAGGCCGTAAGCAAGTTTCATTGCCCATTGCAGAAAGTTCCCTTCATCTGCAGTTTTGCCCGCCATCAGGTTATCAATAATGCGGATAAAGACTTCATGGAAAATTTCTTCGGCTACGTATTTATCCTGCACAATTGAATAAATGGAGCGATAAACCCTGTCCTTATAAAGTTCAACGAGAGTGGCGAGCGCATTCGGGTCACCATTTAGATAAAACTGAATGAGTTTCTCATCAGTCATGCTGTTCTGGTTGTTCATAGTAGTAGAGGTAAGTTTGGTTATTGGATATTTATGAACAGGCAATAAAGATTGCCTGAAAAAAAATAAAGGCTTGTAGTATATGATATGATTTGACTGTAGAAATATTTCTACTGCTGTTTTTTTACACCCGTAACGGGCTGATTATCCACGGTTTTTTAAAAATGTAAAAAACAGCCAGTAATTTATCGATGTTTGGCCACTCAAATCGCTTCTGCATTGGTTGATGTGATTCGCTGCGGATATCCTTCCGGGGAAACTAATCTTATTGACAAAAAACTGACCGGCATGAAAAAGTTCTGACTGCCTTTTTTCTGCTCACTATCCGCAACAACACTACCCTCCATGAAAAGTCATCATGGCGTGTTTATTTTTTTCGATTTACTTTTTGTAATAACTGCAGGTGCGGACGAAGGTTTGCAACTGTATCTTTTTGCAGAAACTGTTTCAGGTGTTTACAAAAATGGCTGTAATCATAATAGCCGTATTTTTCATAATTAAACCCGGCCGGGTCATCGGCTAATTGCTGAACCGCCTTCCGGATGCGCAATACCTGTAATGCCTTTTTACTGCTCAGGCTGGTGGTGGTTTCAAAATAGCGATGCAATGACCGTGCAGAAATATTGTATTGTGCCGCAAACTCTTCCACTGTTTTTGTAAAATCATTTTCCTGTTCGCAATAATGCAATATGGCAGAAACAATGTGTATGGCATCCCAGGTGCCTGAGTAAGCACGGATGATGGATTGAAAATACTCGTTGAGTATCCTTATCCTATCCTCAAACGAACCTGCCTTTTTTACCTGGTCGATCACGGCCTGCTCCATCAGGTAGCTCAACGGGTAAATGTATTCCCGGTACTCCGAAAAATTCACTTTCGTTTTAAATATGATCGGTGATATTTTAAACTTGATGCCAAACAACCTGTTGCCTTGCTTGTGATAACACTCAATGGCTTTGCTGCGTGGCAGAAACCCATCCGTCTTCATGTCGAATTTTTTATCCCCTACCTGCATCACAAACGGAGTGCCCAGGTTAATAAGATAGGTATAACCAATATTGGGGAAGAGGGCATCTGAAAATCCGTCGGGATATTGCTCCAGCAATTCCTCAAACCGGGTTTCCCAGAAAAAATCAATAAAGCTTTCCAGTTCCGGTAATGGCTTTACCCGGTGATAATTTTTTTCAAAATGATCAATATGAAAAAACTCGATGTGTTGCAAGGCTGTACTTTGTGATGCTAAAGATAATGTGGTATTACCGGGGAAAAAGAAATTTTACATCAGTGGTTCATTATCCTCAATTCGTAACTTCGCCCAATGATGAATTATTTAGACGAACTGAATGAACCGCAGCGGGAGGCAGTAACACACGTGAACGGACCCATCATGATCATTGCCGGGGCAGGCAGCGGGAAGACCAAAGTACTCACCACCCGTATCACCCACCTGATGGCGGCGCATAATGTTGATTCCTTTAATATACTGGCACTCACTTTTACCAATAAGGCGGCGGCCGAAATGAAAGAAAGGGTGGAGCGGATACTCGGCAACACCGAAGCCAGGAATTTATACATCGGTACTTTTCACAGCGTATTTGCAAGGATACTCCGGGCAGAAGCATCCAAACTTGGCTATCCATCAAACTTCACCATTTACGATACCGACGATGCAAAGAGCGTGGTTAAAACCGTGATCAATGAACTGGCGCTGGATGACAAACAATACAAGCCCAACGTGATTTACAACCGCATCTCCGCAGCTAAAAACTCACTCATTGGCCCTACAGAGTATATGAATGACTGGTCGTTGCAACAGGAAGACAACCGGGCCAACCGCTCGGCCACCGGGCTGATATACGATGCCTACGTAAAACGCTGCTTCAAGAACGGCGCCATGGATTTTGATGACCTGCTGCTTAAAATGTATATCCTGCTTAAAAATTTTCCCGAAGCATTAAGCAAATACCAGCGCAAGTTCAAATACATTCTTATTGATGAGTACCAGGATACCAACCCGGCACAATACGAGATCATAAAACTGCTGGGGGCCATGCACGAAAATGTTTGTGTGGTTGGTGACGATGCCCAGAGCATCTACAGTTTCCGTGGCGCCACCATTGAAAATATTTTACAGTTTCAGAAAGATTATGATGAAGTGAAAATTGTGAAGCTGGAACAGAATTACCGCAGTACTAAAAATATTCTTCATGTTGCCAATGAAGTGATCGGTAACAATAAGAACCAGATCGAGAAAAAATTATTTACCGATAACAGCGAAGGAGAAAAAATCCGCCTGGTACGTACCATGACGGATAATGATGAAGGAAAGATGGTAGCCGATACCATTCAGGAACAAAAACTCCGCAATCATTATTACAATAAAGATTTTGCCATCCTTTACCGCACCAATGCACAAAGCCGCAGTTTTGAAGAAGCCCTGCGGCGCATGGGCATCGCCTACCGTATTTACGGCGGGATGAGTTTTTACCAGCGTAAAGAAGTAAAGGACTTTATTGCGTACCTGCGCCTGGTGGTAAATCCAAAAGACGAAGAAGCATTAAAACGCATCATCAATTTCCCGGCAAGAGGTATTGGTAAAACAACCATCGATAAAACGGTTCTCTTTGCCAACGAAAACAACCTGAGCGTTTGGGACATCATCAGCAATGCTGCCTTCTATGGTTTTAAAAGCGGAACATTGGAAAGCCTCGACAACTTTGTAACGATGATCAAAATGTTCCAGAGTGAACTTACAAAAAAGAATGCCTATGATCTTGCAGTGATCGTTGGCAAAAGCACCAACATCGTTAAAGAATTATTCAACGACAAAACAACCGAAGGCCTTGCCCGTTATGAGAACGTGCAGGAATTGCTGAACTCGATCAAGGAGTTTACCGAAACACCCATGAATGAAGAAGACGGTGAAGTGGGAGACAAGAGCCTGGGAAGTTATTTACAGCAGATCGTTCTGCTAACCGATTCGGATGAAGACAAAGAGAATGCAGATGTTGTTAAACTGATGACGATACATGCAGCAAAGGGCCTGGAGTTTCCGGTAGTGTTTGTTGGCGGACTGGAAGAAACGCTTTTTCCAAACGCCATGTCCATTAATACAAGAGAAGAACTGGAAGAAGAACGGCGGTTATTTTATGTTGCCATTACAAGAGCAAAAGAAAGGTTGTGGATGAGTTATGCCAATGCCCGTTATCGTTTCGGACAATTGCAGCAAAATGACCCCAGCCGTTTTTTGGAAGAGATATCAGAAAATTATGTAGATAAAAGCTATGCCGGTGGCGTAAAAGACAGCCGGGCTAAAAATAGCTGGGTTGCTGATGAGCGGAATTTTGGCAGCAGCAATCATTGGTCAACAAGCGGCCGGCCGGTGGTTGAAAGCAAGAAGCCGTCTTATGTAGTTCCTGCAGTAAGGCCCCAGGTAAAAGAACACACCCCTTCAGAAAATTTTGAACCCAGCGACACCAGTAATTTACAAGTTGGCAATAAAGTGGAACACCAGAAATTCGGGTTTGGCGAAGTGATGAAGATGGAAGGATCGGCACATAATCCTATTGCCACGGTAAAATTTGATCTCAACGGCGAGAAGAAGATCATGTTGAATTACGCCAAGCTCCGTATTGTTGAGTAGTTGAAGCTTTTCGAAATCCGAAAAATATCCCCCATTAACAACCAATTCAAACCAAAAAAGGCCAATTCTTGTTAATTTTGTATTGAAAATTTTTAAATGCCTTTTATGATCAAGACAGGAAACCCGGTTATCAGCATCTACACCGAAATGACGCCCAACCCCGAAACAATGAAGTTTGTGGCAAACAAACTGTTGTACCCGGGCAAGAGCATCGACTTTTCAGATGAGGCAAGCGCCAAACCATCGCCCCTGGCACAGGAACTGTTCACCTTCCCGTTCATCAAAGCAGTTTTTATTGCCAGCAATTTTGTTACACTGACAAAAACAACTGATACCGAAGACTGGCAGGATGTGATCCCGGCTATTAAACAGTTTTTGAAAGAATACCTGGAAGAAGGTAAAGTGGTAGTGAATGACGAAGAAGTTGCCGGCATGAAAGCAGAAAGCAGCAATGCGGTAAGTGCCGATGATGATGATGTGGTAAAACGTATTAAAGAGTTGCTGGAAAATTATGTGAAGCCTGCCGTTGAAATGGATGGCGGTGCCATACAGTTCAGAAGTTATGAAGACGGCAGGGTGAACCTGATGATGCAGGGAAGCTGCAGCGGTTGCCCCTCCAGCATGATCACGCTAAAAGCAGGCATTGAAGGCATGATGAAACGCATGATCCCCGAAGTAAAGGAAGTGGTGGCAGAATCAGAATAATTTTTTAACACGATACTATACAAAGCACTTCTGTTTGAAGTGCTTTTTTATTTTGGAATAAATTATCTTCAGGGAACAAATAAACCATGAAACGCTGTCTCTTTTTTATATCGGCCTTCATAACTTTTTCATCTTATGCACAATTAACCGATGGTGAGATCCGTGACCTGAAAGGAGGAAGGGCTAAGAGCGACAAAAGCTATGTGTATTGCCTTCCTTACTCAAAGGGTAACAAGCATCTTTTGATACAGGCCTACAACAGCAGCATGAGTCACCAGAATGAGATAAGCCTCGATTTTAAAATGAATAAAGGAAGTGCCGTATGTGCCGCCAGGGCAGGCGTGGTGACCGCTGTAAAAGAAGACAGTGATGAAGGCGGATTAAAAGATGAGTATTTATCAAAGGGTAATCACATCATCATTAAACACGACGATGGCAGCGAAGCCATGTACTGGCATCTGCAGAAAGACGGTGTGCTGGTGAAACCGGGTGATTCGGTCTTGCAGGGAGAACTTATTGGCTACAGCGGCAATACCGGCTATTCTGCTTTTCCGCACCTGCACTTCCAGGTATATGATAAGGATGGAAAGAATATTGCCACGAGATTCTATACCAAAAAAGGGGTTATTTATTTACGGCCCGGTAAATGGTATAAACGTATCTGATCAACACATGGAAAATAACCGCACCGAATATTATCCAAAGAACAGGAAGGAATGGAGAGCCTGGCTACAAAAGAATCATACAAAATTGCAACACGTATGGGTCGTTATTTATAAAAAACATACAGGCAGGTCCTCGGTAACATACGATGAGGTTGTTGAAGAAGCCTTGTGCTTTGGCTGGATCGACAGCAAGCCAAACAAGCGGGATGAGGAAAGCTACTTTCTTTTTATTTCGCCCCGAAAACCCAAAAGTGTTTGGAGTGCCCTCAATAAAAAACGGATCGAAAAGCTGCTGAAAGAAAATAAAATGACCGCTGCCGGCCTGCAAAAGATAGAAGCGGCAAAAAAAGATGGTTCATGGACAACCCTGGATAAAATTGAAGCGCTCGAAATGCCGGCCGTTTTAAAAAAAGCCTTTGCAAAAAATAAAACCGGGCTAAAGAATTTCGAACAATTCCCTTCCAGTGTAAAAAAACAGGTATATCACTGGATCGGGAGCGCAAAGACAGAAACAACGCAACAAAAAAGAATTACCGAAACCGTAACGCTGGCCGAAAAGAACATCAGGGCCAATCAATGGAAGCCTAAAAAATGAAAATGCATCGAACTGGAATTTTATTCTTCATCCTGGTGTTTATTTTAACGGTTGCGGGCTGTGCGGTAAGTAATAATCCCCAGCGCAGGGAAATTAAACTGTTGCAGAAGGGGATCATTAAAGACGATACCAGTTTTATATACCAGCTTCCTTATGAAGCAGGCAAGACCCATTTACTGGTACAGGGCTATTTCAGCATGTATACCCATAAGAACCGGGCGGCACTTGATTTTAAAATGAAAAAGGGAACAAAGGTCTGTGCAGCGAGAGCGGGTGTTGTCATCCGGGTAAAAGAAGATGGAAAAAAAGGCGGGAGCAATGTAAAGTACCGGCCCGATGGAAATTTGATTGTGATACAGCACAATGATGACAGTCGCTCGGGTTACTGGCACTTAAGGTACAACGGCGCATTGGTAAAGGTAGGCGATACGGTAAAAGCCGGGCAGGTCATTGGCCTCAGCGGAAGAACGGGTTACACTTATTTTCCGCACTTGCATTTTATCGTATGGAAGTTTGACAAAAAAGGGCAATGGACACAAATAGGAACCCGCTTTCAAACCAACAAAGGAATCCGTTATCTTCGGCCATTCCGATTTTACCGGAATAACGGGCAATGAGTTTAACAGAGATATACCAGCAGTTTATAACCGACATGTACCATACCAGCTGGTATGAATACCTGGCAGTATTTGCCGGCATTGCAAGCGTTTGGTATTCCCGTGCTGAAAACATTTTGGTTTACCCGGTCGGACTTATCAATACCATCATCTATATCTTCATCAGTATAAAAGGGCGCTTGCTGGGCGAGGCTACGGTGAATTTATATTATACCATCATGAGCATCATCGGCTGGTATATGTGGATGAAAAAAGACAACAGGCAGGAAACTGTACTGCACATTACCCGTTCATCCGGTAAAGAATGGATGCAGCAGATCTTGTTCTTTTTATTATTTTACACAAGTATCTTTTTTGCACTTACTTATTTTAAGACCGCCTTTTTTGAAGGCGTGATCCCATGGGCCGACGCCTTCGCTTCGGCAACGGCTTTTACCGGCATGTGGCTCATGACAAAGAAGAAGGTTGAAAGCTGGTACTGGTGGATCGCTACTAATATTGCATCAATCCCGTTGTATTTTGTAAAACACTATGTCTTTACCAGTGTATATTATTTGATATTACTGGTGATGGCGGTGGCCGGTTTACTGGAATGGGTTAAAAAAGCAAAAACAAATAACGCATGAGCTATTGCAAAGCGATCCACAACATGAAAGGCGATGAGCAGAATGTTCATAAGATCTATCACGACACCCAGTATGGTTTTCCCATAGAGGAAGACAATGAACTGTTCTGCCGGCTGATCCTGGAGATAAACCAGGCGGGCCTCAGCTGGACCACCATTTTAAAAAAACAGGAAAGTTTCCGCAAAGCATATCATAATTTTGATATTAAGAAAGTGGCGGCTTACAAGGATAAAGACATACAACGTTTGCTGAATGATACCGGCGTCATCCGCAACCGGTTAAAGGTAAATGCGGCTGTTGAAAACGCAAAGACAATACTGGCATTACAGAAAGAGTTCGGTTCCTTTAAAAAATGGCTGGCGCATCATCATCCCAAAAACAGGGAAGAATGGACAAAGCTGTTTAAAAAAACATTTCGCTTTACCGGCGGTGAAATTGTAAATGAATTCCTGATGAGTTGCGGCTACCTGCCCGGAGCACATGAACATACCTGCCCCATTCATAAAAAAGTAATGAAGGCAAAACCCATGTGGAATGAGAAATAAAAAAACCTGGCTTATCATCAAGGGGGTATTGATCCTGCTGTTCACCCTCGTGATCTTCCTGGTACCCACACAGGACAATTTCAGAAAATGGATGCGCTTTGCTATGCTGGTGGTTTTTGTCTCCAGCTTTTTGATCGACCTGAATAATTATAGAAAACCAAAGCCTTGAAAAAAATTGTTGTCATTGGCCCCGAATCTACCGGTAAAAGTTTTTTGTGTGAAAAGCTTGCCATGCACTATGGTACCGGTTGGGTAAAAGAGTATGCCAGGGAATATCTTTTAAAGAACGGAATGGATTATACTTTTGAAACATTACTCGATATAGCAAAAGGGCAGATTGCTGCCGAACAGCGGCCAATGATCAACGATCAACTGCTCTTCGTTGACACCGACATGTACGTAATGAAAGTATGGTGTGAATTTGTTTTTGAAAAATGCCATCACTGGATACTGAACCGCATCGCTGAAAGAAAATACGACCTGTACCTGCTCTGTAATGTCGACCTGCCCTGGGTTAAGGATGAACTGAGAGAATACCCCGACCTGGAGTCAAGAAAAACGCTGTATCATTATTATAAAGACATCATGGTAAACCAACATGTGCCCTGGGTGGATATCAGCGGCGGCTATGAAGAGCGTTTTCAAAAAGCGATAGCAGCGGTTGACGGCATCATTTAATTATCTCCTGCACATCTGCATCGCTAACCAGGTTAGCCATCTGCCGCATGATATCATCATACCGACCGGCAACATACCTGCTCAATGGCTTTACGGTATAAACTTTAGGATTGGGCAAACAGGCGGCTATCTGGGCTGCTTCTGCCATAGTCAGGTTCTTGGCGTCTTTATTAAAATATTTTTTTGCAGCGGCCTGTACACCAAAGACTCCCCGGCCCATTTCAGCAATATTTAAATAGCGTTCCAGGATCGTTCTTTTTGTCCAACCGGTTTCAATGGTGAATGTATAGAACATCTCCAGTGCTTTTCGCAGCCTGCTTCGTCCCTGCCATAGAAAAATATTCTTTGCTGTTTGCTGGCTGATGGTGCTGGCGCCACGTACCTTATTCGGGTGCCGCTGGTTGTATTTTATTGCCCGCTTGATCGCTTTCAGATCAAACCCATCATGATCGGGGAAGAGCTGGTCTTCGCTGGCGATTACTGCTAGTTTGATGTTGGGGCCCATCTCATCATAACCAATATAGTCTCTTGACAAACCATTTCCCTGCAACAGGCTTCCAGCCTGTGTAAGTGTAATGGGAGGATTGAATACAAAGCCAAGCAGGAAATAAAAGAAGGAAAGAATGTAAGCGGCAAACAGAGCGTTCCATAAAACAACGCTTACTCTTTTTACCAGTTCAATCTTCCGCAGCCAGAAGAAATATACAAGCAACAGGATGATTGTTACAGCAATGGCTATCAGCAGCGTTTGTTTGCTGTCTTTTATTTCAATAGCTTCTGAAAGAGTAAAAACAAAATAGAGGAACCAGCAAATATGGATGACAAGAATGGCCAGGAATATCTTTTTGATCCACGTCCATGTTTTTTTCATTACCGGCTGTTGGGTTAAACTGCAATATAAAGATTAACTCTTTTTATTACTCATGTTCATGTAAACCAGTCTGTATTTTTTTCCGATGACCATGGCGCCACCGTTCTTTTTTCCCCTCGACCAAAAATAGCCAGCTGTTCCCAGGCCAACAGCGGCCAGCAAAAGCGGCAAACTGAATTTACTCCGGTCGGCAATATAAACAACGCCGCTGGCAAGTGTAAGCACCACGCCGCCGCCTAATAATGCAGCGCCGCTTCCCCGGTTATTAAAATTCGTTTTTTCCTTGCGACCAATGGCCGCAACCTGGTTGTAATGATATTTATAATGATAGCTGCCAACCGTATCAATGATATAGGTACCGATGGTGGTAGGCTGGTAGCGGATGATGAATTCCTGCAGGTAGAGCGTGTCGCTTTTAATACCATTGATCATTGCGTTTATAAAAGCGCCGCTTTCGGTGGTAAGGGAAATATTCGATCCGCTGTAGAAGGTCTGAATTGTTTTATCTTTCTTTTTAAGCTGGATAAAATCTGCAGACTGTGCAAATGAATCGATGGATATCAAAAGCAGGATTGGCAGAAAAAATTTCATGCAGCAAAATAAACAGGTGATTTTTTCACCTCCTAATGAAGGATGTTAATCTTTTAACAATGTGTAGATGATGCCGGCCAGTATCAGGGCACCAAACACCAGGTATAAAATGCCCGAAATGCGGTTGATGAGCAGGATCACCCGGTCGCTCAGTCTTTTGCCTATATAGCCTGCGCCCATTACTTTACCCACATCGGCCAGCATGGTTACGGCCAGGCAGGTGGAAAAAATAATGATGCGGTCGTTAAGTGAATAAACAGAGGCCAGTGATGCGGCCATCAACACCCAAAAAGAGATCACGGCAGGGTTGAGGGTATTGATGATAAAACCTGAGCTGACGATGGCAAAGTAGTTTGTCTTTTTACCGGATGGCGTTATTTCATCGCCGGCAATTTCTGCTGGTTCCTGCAGACGGCGTGGCTCTATCTTTTTTAAAAAAGCAAAATAGATCCCCATGCCTATCAAAAAACAACAGCCGGCAATGCCAATGGGTATTTTAAAATCAAGCAGTACTTTTATTGCCTCGCTGAACCCATTGCTGAGTACCACCCAGATAATATCGCTGAACCAAACGCCTGCAATAAAACTGAAACCGCCCCGTCTTCCGTGGTTGATGCTT
>Ga0209023_10002052_pt1 | contig 25930 bp, 26 predicted proteins | sample LakOneMetagenome_FD_187468 | JGI IMG/M metagenome (GOLD analysis project Ga0209023, IMG submission 187468) | Freshwater and sediment microbial communities from Lake Erie, Canada (SPAdes) (version 2) | ecosystem: Environmental > Aquatic > Freshwater > Lentic | place: Lake Erie, Canada... | reverse complement strand
ACCTTTTCTGTGCTAACCACCACAAATACTTGGATGGTTGCCTTTCGCTTGCTACAACAACGCGCAAACAAAGGCCAGAATGGCCGGTTCGCAAAGCGCGCCAGGAAAGTGTCGGGTAGTAAAAATGCGGCTCACATGCCCCAATTGCGAAGCCCAGTATGAGGTGGACGAGTCGGTCATTCCCGAGGGTGGCCGTGACGTGCAGTGTTCGAATTGTGGAACGACCTGGCTGCAATTTTCGGCGGCAGAATTGCAGGCCGCAGCCCTTAAGCCGCAATTGGCTGACATCGACGCAACTGACGAGGATTGGGCCCGGGAAGAGGCTGCTGTTGCTGCCGTTGCTGCGACCATGAACCCTCCAGAGTCCGCACCAAAACGCCGGACGCTCGATGATGCTGTTCTGAATGTCCTGCGCGAAGAGGCAGAGCGGGAAAAGCACGCTCGTCAAGCCGAAGGAAGCTCGATTGAAACACAGGGCGACCTTGGACTTGTCTCGCCCGAAGCACCGTCCCCGTCAGCGCCTGACAGCCCATTACCGCCAGCCACCGACGAGACATTAGACACAGCAATCGTTTCGCGCGCGACACGGCGCGAGTTGCTCCCCGACATTGAAGAAATCAACTCAACCCTGCGCGCCACGTCGGAACGCCGTGGCGAGGCCGCGTCATACGATGCACCGGAAACGCTGAGGCAGCGCCGCAACGGTTTCCGCAAGGGATTTTTGACATCACTGGGAGTGATGATCCTTCTGCTTCTGCCCTACATATTTGCAGGCACCCTGGCCGCCCGTTTTCCGGCAACCGCACCCGCTCTGGGCCGCTATTCAGCGGGGATCGATGCAGTGCGCATCTGGCTGGATTCACAGATGAAATCAACGACTGCGTCGATGCAGAAATCAGAAACGTCAACTAACTGACCGACCAAATCAGTATTGACCAAGCAGGCGGCGCAGGTAGTCCAGCTCCTGCGCGGGACGGGTCTGATCCGACGATCTACGCCGGATTTCGTCAAGAAGATCACGAGCGCGCCCATAGACATCCTTGCCCGGCAACATGCCTTTGTCCGTTCCGGATTGCCCCGACATGCCTTCAGTACGCCCCAACGGATCGCGTGGCATTTCACTTGACGGGTCGCCTTCAGCCTGACCATCCGCGCCACTTAGCCGGTTCTCATCTTGAGACAGTGCCTTATCGAGGCTTCGCATTCCATCCCGCAGTTTCCCGATCGCCTCAGCCTGTCTATCGATCGCGCCGGGGGTATCGCCCTTGCGCAATGCATCTTCTGCTTCGTCCATGGCCCTGCCCGCACCCTCCAACGAGCGTCGCGCTGCATCCGCATCCTGTCCCTGAGCGTCAGGCAAAGCTTCCTGTTGGCGGCTCAATTCGTCGCGAAGCGATTTCTGCCGGTCAGCGAGACCCATTCCCGGCCTCGGAAACGCGCCGCTTCCCTCGCCGTCGCCTTGCTGGTCCTGAGAATCTCCCTGCCCCGGCGTTGAACGATCTTGCCCGGGTCGGTGATCTCTGGGGCTGCTGGACTGGCCGCGACTATCTTGCTGCTGTTGGCGGAAAGCGTCATCAGACAGATCTTGCTGGTCGCGCAGGGTCTGACGCAGGTTCTTCATCGACTGGCCGCCCTTGCCTTGCTGGCTCGGGTCGCCACTCTGCCCCTCGGTGACCTTCAGGTTCTGCATCAACTGATTAAGTTGCTCTAGCAGCGCCTGCGCCTCCGCCATCTTTCCTTCTTCCATCAGTTTCTGGATTTCATCCATCATCTGCTGGATCTGGTCTTGTGTAATGGACTGTGAAGGCTGGTTTTTTGCAAACTTGTCCGCAGGGTCCTCTTGGCCTTTTTCTGCAAGCATACGCAGATAATCATCGGTCGCCCCGCGCAGATCATCCATCAATTTCTTGATCTCGTCTTCGCTGGCACCGTTCTTGATTGCCTCCGAAAGTTTTTCCTGAGCTTGCTTCATGCGCTCCAATGCATCACCCAGGCCACCTTCTTCGATCAGTAGCGCCGTATTCCACATCGCCTCAGCGGTTTCATCCCTCAGCGCTTGTGTCAGGCCATCTGATTGGATCGCTGCATCGAGACGGCGGAGGGCTACGCGAAGCATCAAATAGGCGCGCTGGTTCTTGAAAAACCCGTCGGGTTTATTGGTGATAGCCTTAAGGATCTGCACAGTGCGCTTGCCGTTCACGCCCGACGACCATAGCAGGTCCCGACGCATCTCCACGACAGCAGCCGCCAATGGATCAAAGAAGCGGCGCCCCGGCAAGATAACATCGTGCGGCCCGCTTACTGTGGTCTGCCCGGCCGCATCAACGACCGTCAGGGTCATCTTGACGGGCAGATTCGCCCAGGGATGCTTGGAGGCGTCTTCACTGAGTATCTCCGTGAAATCCTTGCGGCTTCCACTCACAGGCATTGGCAGATCCAGCAGCAGGACGGGCAGTTTGTCCGGTGCTGCAGCCAGACCATAACGGCGATCAACAGAAGCAAGATCCAACTCAAAGCGCGCCTTGCCCTTGACGACGGCAAAGTCATCCTTCGCCCGGAAAGGCTGCGACATTGCTCCCGTTGCCATGCGTTTCATCGGGCCAGTGAGCTCCAGAGTGGGAGGCGCATCTCTTGTCGTGACGATGTCCCACGAGCGCCCGCCATCACCGTCAATTGCCAACGTGCCAGACCTCGTGACAGCGAAGTCATAGGTTCGCTGGTCCGCCGGAGAAGCTGGCTTGCCCGCTTGATCAGCACCCGGCATCGCTTCGGCGACTGACTGTGTCAGAGTAAGTGCGTCGGCAGCACCGTAAAGCCGTACAGTTACGCGGCTGCCTTCCGGAATATCCATCGAACCTGCCGCCAGGCTGTTCAGATAAAGTGTCGGGCGGCCCGTGTAGGATGGCGGCTCGATCCACCCCTCCCAACTGGCCGCAACCATCGATGCCGTACCTTGCGCCACACCGGGATGCAAAAGATCTGAAACCTTCCAGATCGATCCGAAAAGCAGAGCCATCACAAAGGCGGTCAGTGCAGCATAACGCAGAGAAAACGGGTCGCGCCGGGTCAGGCGCAATTCTGGTGCAACTGCTTTTGCCTGCTTGGCCCGAGCAAACATGCGCGCCAGATGGGCCTGCCAGACGGCACTTGAGCCTTCGTCCTGCCCACCGATAGCCTGAAGGTCACCAAGTGCCGCCAACGGGCGTCCCGGCAGGGTTCCATCCAGCCGGTCGACGGCAGCATCAACTGTCGGCCAGCGAAACGTCCGGACACCTCTTGCAATCACCCAGATCAGGGCGACCGGAACCGCAATTGCCGAGGCCCAGAACAGCTCGAGTGGTGCCCAGTTCAGATATCCGAACGCCAGCACGGCGATGACCAGAAACAGCAACGTCCACAGCGGCCAGAAGGCAATGGTAATCTGCTCGGCCACCATGCCCGCCTGTGTCAGGCGAAGCGGCCAACCAATGGACTTACGGACATCATCCGGCAGGGGTTTCGGTTCGTTCATTCTCCATTCCAGAGGAGTAACGCTCTCCAGAGCATCACAGCCATTCTGGAAGACTATCGCGATTCATCATTTCATCATAGGTTGGCCGTCGCCGGATAACGGCGAATTGTTGCCCATGCACAAGGACTTCCGGGATCAGCGGCCGGGCATTGTATTCCGAGGCCATGGCCGCCCCATATGCACCGGCTGACCGGAAGGCGACGAGATCGCCGTCACTTAGCGGTGGCAGGTTCCGTGCCTTGGCGAAAGTGTCGCCGGTTTCGCAAACTGGGCCGACGACGTCATAGGGCTGGTAGTCGATACCAGTCTTGCACTCTATTATTGGTATGATGTCGTGATGTGCCCCATACATGGAGGGTCTCACCAGATCGTTCATTGCCGCATCCAGAATAAGGAAGTCTCGCCCCTCTCCGTGCTTCAGGTAGATGACTGATGCCACGAGAAGACCTGCGTTTCCCGAAATCAGCCGACCCGGCTCAATCTCCACTTCGCAACCCAGATCGCCGACGGTTCGCTTGATCAATGCACCGTAGTCTGTTGGCAGCGGGGGCGCGCTGTTGGATCGCTCGTAGGGAATACCAAGACCGCCGCCAAGGTCCAGACGGCTGATCTTGTGGCCATCTGCGCGCAACAGCCGCGTCAGTTCGGCAACTTTCAGATAGGCTTGCTCGAACGGCTCCAATTCGGTGAGTTGGCTGCCGATATGGACGTCAATCCCGACGATCTCCAATCCAGGCAAACGAGCAGCCTCGGCGTAGACCTCGCGGGCACGCTCTATCGGGATGCCAAACTTGTTTTCCTTCTTGCCGGTCGCAATCTTCTCATGCGTCCGGGCATCGACGTCCGGGTTCACCCGTATGGTGATGGGCGCAATTTTCCCAAGTGAAACAGCTACTTCCGAAAGCGCCCGCATCTCCGGTTCGCTTTCGACGTTGAATTGCCGAATGCCGCCCTCCAGCGCCGTCCGCATTTCCTCACGGGTCTTGCCGACACCGGAAAAGACGATTTTCTCCCCCGGAACACCGGCGGCTTTGGCCCTCAGATACTCACCCATCGACACGACATCCATACCGGCACCCAAGCGTGCGAGCGTCTTCAGGACGGCAATGTTCCCGTTCGACTTGACTGCAAAGCAGACCAGATGTGGCAGAGGGCTGAGGGCTTCCTCAAACAGGCGATAGTGGCGTTCGAGCGTTGCGGTCGAGTAGACGTAGAACGGTGTGCCGACAACTGCCGCAACCTCAGTCAGAGCCACATCTTCTGCGTGTAGTACCCCGTTCCTATAGAGAAAATGGTCCAAGGCAAACTCCCGCCACTGCTGTCTCAGGCGGGTATATCAGATGGCAACTAGGGTGCAATTGTGCTGGTGCGGGCCAAGATACTTAAGCGAGCCTTAAAACGGCTTGTGGAGCACCAAATAAAGACTGTCTAATCAACGGTTTGGCTCAAACACCACGTATGGCTTACGTATGGAAAACGTACGTACCATGTCTGGCAAAATGCGCTCGCATTACGCACGCGATGTCAAAGAAGCCCTCGGCAAAACCCTTTACCAATCACGCTCCACCTGCAACGCCGACCTCGACGGAGCCTGTCAAGGAGACGCCCGGCTTCGCTGGCGGCTTCGGTGCGCCATCTGCGCCACAGGATGCGAGGGCCAGTAGCGCGGCAACAACAGCTAAACGACGAAACATCATGTGGGCCATCCTATTGGCTGATCGACACGCCGACTCCGCCAATTGTCGTTGACAGGGACGGAGCAACACGGACGCCGTCGGGCGTCACGCGAACCCTTGCATGAGCGCGCGGGTAGGAACAGGCCGAAAGGCTGATCGCTGAGAGCACAAGTAAAAGCAGGCCAACACGAAACATTTACGCGAGCCTCGCCTTCCAGGCCGCAACCTGAGCACGGACTTGATCGGGCGCGGTTCCGCCAAAGCTTTGGCGGCTCGCAACAGAGTTGTGCACACCAAGCACCGAATAGACTTCCTGTGTAATCGCCGGATGCTCGGAAGTCATTTCGGCAATTGACAGGTCAGGCAGATCACACCCCTTCTGCTCTGCCAACGCGACCAGAGTGCCAGTCACATGATGCGCATCACGGAACGGCAACCCTGCCTCGCGAACCAGCCAGTCTGCCAGATCGGTCGCCGTGGAAAATCCGCTCGTCGCCGCTTTTTCGAGGTCGGCGCGATTGGCCGTCATGTCGCGTACCATGCCCTCCATCGCTGCCAGCGCCAGCATCAAAGTATCTGCGGCATCGAAGACCTGTTCCTTGTCTTCTTGCATGTCCTTGGAATAGGCGAGCGGCAAACCCTTCATCACGGTGAAGAGCGCCACAGTCGAACCCAGTATACGTCCGATCTTGGCGCGGATCAGTTCTGCCGCATCGGGGTTCTTCTTCTGCGGCATGATCGACGAACCGGTCGAGAACCGGTCCGACAAGGTAACAAACCGGAATTGCGCCGATGACCAGATCACCAGTTCCTCGGCGAAGCGCGACAGGTGAACAGCGCAAATCGATGCCGCCGACAGGAATTCCAGCGCGAAGTCCCGATCAGATACGGCATCAAGCGAATTGGCCATAGGGCGGTCAAAACCCAACTCCTTGGCGGTCATATGCCGGTCGATGGTGAACCCGGTCCCTGCAAGTGCGGCAGCGCCGAGCGGGCTTTCATTCATCCGTTTGCGCGCATCAGCAAAGCGACCGGCGTCACGGGCAAACATCTCGACATAGGCCATCATGTGATGACCCCATGTCACCGGCTGCGCGGTCTGCAAATGGGTGAAACCCGGCATCACCCAATCCGCCCCGGCCTCGGCCTGCACCAGCAACGCCCTTTGCAACGCGAGCAGACCCAAAGTGGCTGCGTCTGCCTGATCGCGCACCCAAAGCCGGAAGTCCGTTGCGACCTGGTCATTCCTGCTTCGCGCCGTGTGCAGCCTTCCCGCCGGTTCACCGATAATCTCTTTCAGCCGCGCCTCGACATTCATGTGGATGTCTTCAAGCGATGTCTTGAAGGTGAAAGTACCACTCTCGATCTCTGACAAGACCGTGAGCAGCCCTTCCCGGATCGTCTCGGCATCTTTAGAAGTCAGGATACCCTGAGCGGCAAGCATCGCCGCATGGGCACGGCTGCCGCGGATGTCCTGGGCATAGAGCCGCTGGTCGAACGAGATCGAGGCATTGATCGCCTCCATGATCGCATCGGGTCCGGCAGCAAAACGTCCGCCCCACATCTTGTTAGATCCGGCGGTTTCGGTCTTGGGTGTCTTCTGGTCGGTCATGCCCGGCCCCTTCGGAGTGATTATGCGGCTTTTTGGTTTCCTCGTCCTCTACACGGCCCTTTCCTTTGGTGCAAATGCCGCTCTCGCTCAGGGGCTGGACCTTTCGACCTATTTGAAGGGCGATATGGAAAAGCTGGTGCCTGCCGAAACGCCAACGGCAATAGGTGAAGCCGCTCTGATCGACGAAACCGACGCGCCGCGCGGGTTGGAAGATTTCAAGGGCAAAGTGCTGCTGGTGAACTTCTGGGCGACATGGTGCGCGCCGTGCCGGAAGGAGTTGGGCTCACTTGATCGTTTGCAAGCCGAACTTGGTGGCGACAAATTTCAGGTCGTCACGATTGCCACGGGTCGCAATCCAGTCCCGGCGATCCAGAAGCTGTTCGCCGAGGAAAAGATCACCAAACTGCCAATCCTTCGCGACCCTGATCAAAGCTTCGCACGAACCTCGGGAGTATTGGCCCTGCCGGTCACGTTGCTTGTTGACCGCGACGGAAATGAAATCGGACGCCTGATGGGCGACGCGGCATGGGACAGCCCTGAAGCGAAAGCCCTGATTGGCGCTCTGGTCGTTTCACCCTGACCTGATCGACCCTGTCGGCAACTTTCTTTCCCCTAGGGCAACTGGGCGATTGACACGACTCTGTGTCAGGGAGCCAATGCGGCTGTGGATTCAGTCTGGGAGGACATGGAATGGCCGCAATAAAACTTCACCCCGCCATCGACAACGGGATGACCAAGGGCAGCAAGAAATTCACCGGGGGAACGCTGACCTGCCACTGCAAGAAAGACCCCGTCACGGTTCAGGTCGATAGCCAAGTCGCGCACAATCATGCATGTGGTTGCACCAAGTGCTGGAAGCCGAAAGGTGCTATGTTCTCCGTCGTTGGCGTGGCGCCGTCTGACAAGATCACGGTGACCGCGAATGGCAACAAGCTGAAGGTCGTCGACAAGAAGGCCCTGATCCAGCGCTATGCCTGCAAGGACTGCGGTGTGCATATGCATGGCCCGGTCGAGCGCGAAGGCCACCCGTTCCAGGGCCTGACGTTCTTCCACACCGAGTTGTCCAAGGACAAGGGCTGGGAACCACCGGGATTTGCAGCCTTCGTGTCGTCAGTCATCGAGTCCGGCACACCGCCGAAGAAGATGAAGGCCGTTCGCGCACGCCTGAATGAAATCGGGCTGGCTCCCTACGACTGCTTGAACCCCGGCCTGATGGACTATCTTGCGACCTGTGCGGCCAAGGCTGCTGGTACGCTCAAGGAATAAACCGCACGGATGCGGGGGCGCGGCCCCCGCACCCTCGGAATACTTTAGACAGAAAGATGGGTCGGCTCTCAGCCGCCAAAAGGTGTTCGGGCGAGCTTTGCGTGGCAGTGACAGGTGACCATGTGGTCGTTCACCATGCCAACAGCCTGCATGAACGCATAGACGATCGTGGGGCCGACAAAGCGAAAGCCTCCTTTCTTCAGATCCTTGGAAATCTGCTCAGACAGCGGAGTCCAGGCGGGCACTTCGGCCATGGAACGGAAATTGTTCTGCAACGGCGTTCCATTGACATACCGCCAGAGATACTGATCGAAGCCATCTTTCTCTGCGATTGCCAGATACGATTTCGCATTGCCGATCGTCGCCTCGATCTTGGCGCGGGACCGAACGATGCCGGGGTCGGCCAGACAGCGCTGCACGTCCGCCTCGCCCCAGCCTGCCACCTTTTCGGGATCGAAACCTGCAAAGGCCGCGCGAAAGGCGTCTCGCTTGCGCAAGATGGTGATCCAGCTCAACCCCGCTTGAAAGCCGTCAAGCACCAGCTTCTCCCAAAGCGCCCGGGCGTCATATTCGGGCACACCCCATTCCGTGTCATGGTAATCCACGTAAATCGGATCAGTTCCGCACCAAGTGCAACGTTCCGTCATGACAAATCCCAAATCGCCCGCTGTCCCGCAGTTTATTAGCGCGTTCGCGTGCCGATGTCCCGAGCCCTCCGCCGGCAAGCGCTCTTACAGTTGGTAAGTGAAGAAGAGAGAGACGGGCCGGACCTGAAACAAACCATGCTGCATTTTGGGGCAAACCTTGCGCGAAACGCTTGACGCGCGCGCATCCTTGGTCATGCTGCACAGCGGCAAACGCGGCGCCCCGCTTGGCGCGACGTGACAATCCTGCGTTAGGGAAGAGGATCAAGCATGACCAATGTCGTTATCGTTTCAGCCGCTCGAACTGCTGTCGGCAGTTTCAACGGATCGTTCGCTTCAACCGCTGCCCACGATCTCGGTGCGGCAGTGCTTGATGCCGTCGTTGCACGCGCAGGAATCGACAAGTCTGAAGTCTCCGAAACGATCCTTGGTCAGGTTCTAACGGCGGGCCAGGGCCAAAACCCGGCGCGTCAGGCTCATATCAAGGCTGGCCTGCCGAAGGAGAGCGCCGCTTGGTCGATCAACCAGGTTTGTGGTTCAGGCCTTCGTTCGGTCGCTCTGGCAGCCCAGCACGTTCAACTCGGTGATGCGTCCATTGTTGCCGCCGGTGGTCAGGAAAGCATGTCGCTCAGCCCCCATGTCGCGCACCTGCGTGCAGGACAAAAGATGGGCGATCTCAACTTCATCGATTCGATGATCAAGGATGGCCTTTGGGATGCGTTCAACGGCTACCACATGGGCACCACTGCCGAGAACGTTGCGAGCCAGTGGCAGATCAGCCGCGACATGCAGGACGAGTTCGCGGTAGCCAGCCAGAACAAGGCCGAAGCCGCTCAGAAAGCCGGAAAGTTCAAAGACGAGATCATCCAGTTCATCGTAAAGGGCCGCAAGGGTGACACCATTGTCGATCAGGACGAGTATATCCGCGCCGGTGCCACACTCGAGGCGATGGCCAAACTGCGTCCGGCGTTCTCCAAGGAAGGCTCTGTCACCGCAGGTAACGCTTCGGGGCTGAATGACGGTGCAGCGGCAGTTCTGGTAATGAGCGCCGCAGACGCCGAAAAGCGGGGGCTTACGCCACTTGCACGCATCGCGTCCTACGCGACTGCTGGCCTTGACCCGTCAATCATGGGCGTCGGCCCGATCTTCGCAAGCCGCAAGGCGCTTGAGAAAGCCGGCTGGAAAGCCAGCGATCTCGATCTGATCGAGGCCAACGAGGCGTTTGCTGCGCAAGCCTGTGCCGTGAACAAGGATATGGGCTGGGACCCGGCGAAAGTGAACGTCAACGGCGGTGCCATTGCAATCGGCCACCCGATCGGTGCATCAGGCGCACGTATCCTGAACACGCTGCTGTTCGAGATGAACCGTTCGGGCGCCAAGAAGGGCCTTGCAACGCTTTGCATCGGTGGCGGGATGGGCGTAGCCATGTGTCTTGAGCGGCCCTGATCGCCACGTCGCAGCGTAATTTTTCTGCAATTGCAAAGAACCGGGCGCAATATTGTTGCGTCCGGTTTTGCATTTGGCTAACGGTGTTTCAAAGTATGCTGATTGGAGGAAGAATCATGGCAAGGGTAGCATTGGTCACAGGTGGCTCGCGCGGGATCGGCGCAGCTATTTCAACGGCACTGAAAGCAGCAGGCTACACGGTAGCCGCAAACTATGCGGGCAACGACGACGCAGCAGCAGCCTTTACCAAGGAAACCGGCATCCCTACCTACAAATGGTCGGTTGCGGACTATGACGCCTGTGCCGCAGGGATCAAGAAGGTTGAAGCCGATCTTGGCCCGGTCGATGTGCTCGTGAACAACGCGGGTATCACCCGGGATTCTATGTTCCACAAGATGACACCGCAGCAGTGGAAAGAGGTAATCGACACCAACCTCTCCGGCCTGTTCAACATGACACATCCGCTGTGGTCGGGGATGCGTGATCGCAAGTTCGGACGGATCGTGAACATTTCGTCGATCAACGGCCAGAAGGGTCAGGCAGGTCAGGCCAACTATTCTGCCGCGAAATCGGGCGATCTCGGTTTCACCAAGGCCCTGGCCCAGGAAGGCGCGCGCGCCGGAATCACCGTCAACGCGATCTGCCCCGGCTACATCGGCACCGAAATGGTGCGTGCGATTGATGAGAAGGTGCTGAACGAACGCATCATCCCTCAAATTCCGGTCGGCCGTCTTGGCGAACCCGAGGAAATCGCGCGGATTGTGGCATTCCTGGCTTCGGACGACGCAGGTTTCATCACCGGCTCGACCATTTCAGCCAACGGCGGTCAATTCTTCGTCTGATCGGGGAGGAGAGGACGAAGGAAAGGCCCGCTCAGGCGGGCCTTTTTTCTTGCGGCCCACCCGCCGCTCGGCGAAGAGATGGCAACCTTAGGGAGAGACAGAGTGACACGCGCCAAAGCAACCGCCATCGGTTCCATCGCCATCCTGCTCTGGTCGCTTCTGGCGATGTTCACAGTCGGATCTGCGCCCGTGCCACCGTTCCTTCTGAATGCGCTGACGTTCGGAATTGGCGGGTTGGTGGGGCTGCTCTGGATCACCTTCAGCGGCGGCTTCGGTCAATTGAAGGGCGTCGACTGGAGGGTCTATGCCTTCGGTTCGCTTGGCCTTTTCGGCTATCACTTTCTGTATTTCTCGGCGCTGCGACTCGCTCCGGCCGCAGAAGCTGGCCTTATCTGCTATCTGTGGCCCCTTCTGATTGTGCTCATGTCAGGGCTCCTGCCCGGCGAGCGCTTGACGTGGATGCATATCGCTGGCGCGCTGTTGTCGTTTGTCGGCACGACTCTCTTGATCCTTGGCAAGCGCCAGGAAGCCGCAATTGATACCGCGATGATCGGCTTTGCCCTGGCTGGCTGCGCGGCCCTGACCTGGGCGCTCTATTCGATTCTGTCACGCCGTCTGGGACAGGTACCAACCGCGACTGTAGCCGTCTTCTGCCTGATAACCTCGGTACTTTCGGTCATCTGCCATTTGGCTCTCGAACAAACGCTCTGGCCAGTTGGTGCAGCAGGGTGGCTCAGCGTTTTGGCACTCGGAATCGGGCCAGTCGGGCTGGCATTCTATGTCTGGGATGTGGGTGTGAAACTTGGCGACATCCAGTTGCTCGGTGTCGGATCATATGCCGCGCCGCTTCTGTCGACGGCGGCGCTCATTTTTGCGGGATTTGCCCAAGCTACCGCTGGCATCGGCCTTGCGGCGCTTTTGATAACCGCCGGGGCGGCGCTTGCTGCTTATGGCAGCGCGCGCACCCGGCAGCCTTGAATGTCAGACGCGGCTCAGCCGCGCGATTTCTTCCTTGAGCTTGAGTTTCTGTTTCTTCAGATCGGCAATCGCAAGATCGTCAGTTCCCGGACTGCGCTGTGCGGCCTCCACGGTGTCGGACAGATGCTGGTGCTTCTTTTGAAGCTCCTGCAAGTGAGAACTCATCGACATCGGCATCGTCTCCTCTGTTGTGAACCCGTGTCACAATCCCATCACATAAGATGAGTCGTGTCACCTGTGACAAAGAGGTCAAATACAGTTTGATGAATAACTGCTCAGCGGATCGGCAATCCCATGCCGTCGCGCAGGACGGATCGCGCTGCCATGCTATAGTCATCTCCATCGCGGAGATGTTCCGCGCCGTCATGCAGTACCAAAGGTGAAAGCAAAGTCAGCGGACCATGATCCACTTTGCGCGCCCTCACCAACACCCGCGTTGCGGGGCGACCTGACCGTGAAGCGACCGGCAGGATTTCGACGGATCCCGTACGACTGCGCAAATCGGCAAGTATGTCGCCCAGCCTTTCTGCCAGATGGATCATCGTCAGCCAGCCGCCCGGCCGCAAGCGTCTCAGGCAAATGTCGATCCACAGCGAAAGTGGCGTTTCTTCGCGAAAAGCGCCCTCTTTTCCCGGATCATTGGCCGCCGTGCCGCCGCCTGCCCGAAAGTAGGGTGGATTGGCAAGGACGTGGTCAAAGCTCTCGGCGCGAAATGTCCGCGGCAAGGCGGCCAGATCTGCCTCAACCACTCGCAGTGCCATACCATTCCTGTCGGCGTTTTTGCGCGCCAGATCGGCATAGCCCGGCTGCCTTTCGACGCCTGTCAGTGAGAGTCCCTGAACTCGATAGCCAAGGCAAAGGCTCGCCACGCCAGCCCCACAGCCAAGTTCCAGCGCGCTCTGCCCTGCATCGGCAGGTGTGAACGCAGCCAGCAAGACCGGGTCAGTCGCCGCCCTGTAGCCGGCTCGTGGCTGCAAGATTCGAAGGCGGCCGTCAAGGAAACCATCGTCTGTCAGGTCAAACAGCATCAGTTGGCCGCAGTCCGTTGTCGCGCAACAATGCCCGCGCCATGAAATGGTCTCGGTCCGCAACCATCAAGCGTCGTGGCAATATGCCCACTGATCCTTCAAGGAGGCTCATGTGGACGTCGAGTTCAAAGACCGCTATACCCTCGCCATCTAGCAGAGCCTTCGCGAAGGCGATCTCGGTAAGGTCGTTTGTGCGCAAAAGCTCTTTCATATGCCAAGACTTAAGGTGCCTTTCCGAAAAGTCACGGTGATAAATTCTGGCACTATCGCCGAGCGCGGGCAAAATATGAGTTTGGACGAAGCCACGCAGAAACCTCACGACCGGCTGAATGCATATCTGGCAGCCGATATGGACAGTGTGAATGCGCTGATCCGCGACCGGATGGCATCCGAACATGCGCCGCGCATTCCTGAAGTGACGGCCCATCTTGTTGAAGCTGGCGGTAAGCGTCTGCGGCCCATGCTGACATTGGCTGCGGCGCGGCTGTGCGGCTATGATGGACCCTATCACATCCATCTGGCAGCGACTGTCGAGTTCATCCATACCGCCACGCTCCTCCATGACGATGTCGTCGATGAAAGCCGCCAGCGTCGCGGCCGTCCGACCGCGAATCTGTTGTGGGACAACAAATCTTCTGTATTGGTGGGCGACTACCTCTTTTCGCGGTCTTTCCAGTTGATGGTTGAAACCGGATCGCTGCGTGTCCTCGACATTCTGGCAAATGCCTCCGCTACCATAGCCGAAGGCGAAGTCCTGCAACTGACCGCGGCACAGGATCTGCGAACGGACGAGTCGATCTACCTTCAGGTCATCCGTGGCAAAACCGCCGCCCTCTTCTCGGCCGCAACCGAAGTCGGCGGCGTGATCGCGTCAGCCCCAGAGGCTCAGATCAAGGCTCTCTTCACCTATGGCGATGCGCTGGGGGTGGCATTCCAGATGGTCGACGATCTTCTGGACTACACCGGCCTCAGCACCGTGATCGGCAAGAACGTCGGCGATGATTTCCGGGAAAGAAAGCTTACGCTGCCGGTGATCAAGGCGATCGCCAAAGCCGACGCCGAGGAAAGGGCTTTCTGGAGCCGAACCATCGAAAAAGGCCATCAGCAAGAAGGCGATCTGGAACACGCGCTGGCGTTGATGACCAGACATGGAACGCTCGACGAATCACGCACGGCGGCCCTTGGCTGGGTTGCACTCGCAAAAGAGTCTCTGGCGATTTTGCCGGACCACGAACTGCGGGCCATGCTGTCTGACCTTGCGGACTACGTGGTTTCGCGCGTCCGATAGTCCTGCAATCAACGCGGGCTTAACTGAGAATAGGCGCCGCCTGAACCCACCATCCTCGGGCCTGTTTTCTGATCCGGTCTGCCGCCTTCTGCGCTGGGCCTTCTCCAGAAAACAGCCCGAAGCAGGTTGCGCCGGATCCTGACATGCGGGCAATCAGGCATCCGGCGCTGTCATTCAGAGCCTCTAGAACCTCGCTGATCGCCGGTGCGATCGCCCGCGCCGCTGGTTCAAGATCATTGCGCTGCAACTTGAGGAAATCGGCAAGCCCGGCCGCGTCTTGCCACACTGGCAGCGCCGCAGGCATCGGACAGCCGTCTTTACGGGACAGCGCACGAAACACTTGGGCCGTCGGCACTGCGACACCCGGATTGACCAGAACCAGCCAACATGGCGGCAATGGGGGCACCTCCAGCAGTTGATCGCCTATTCCCACCATTCGCCGACTGCGCGCCTCGAGGCAAACAGGAACGTCCGCCCCCAGTGCCGCAGTTAGGGCAGATGCAGGCAGTGCTCGCCTCCAAAGTTGTGCCAAGGCGCGAAGCGTCGCTGCCGCATCGGAAGAACCACCGCCGACACCGGAAGCCACCGGCAAATTCTTGGTCAGACGTAGGGCAGCCCCCTCGGGGCCAAGCAGCCGCGCGGCCCGCAAGACCAGGTTGTCGTCACCTGCGTCGAGACCGGCGGCCATCGGCCCTTCAATCTCCAGGCTCAATGCATGATCGCGGCGGGCGGTGATCCTGTCGCCCACCCCGGCAAACACAACCAGACTGTCGAGCAGATGGTATCCATCCGTCCGAACTCCGGTCACATGCAGCGTCAGATTGACTTTCGCGGGCGCAAACGCCTCAACCGTCATTATTGGAAACGGCAAGGGGCGCTTCCCCCTCCTCTTTCAACACCTCGTCAAGCCCCACCTCAAGCTTGCGGCGTATGCGGGCGGCTTCTTCCTCGGTGTCGGGCTTGAAGGACAGCGCGCGCTTCCACTGAAACTCGGCTTCGCGCTTTCGGCCAACGGCCCAATAAACATCGCCAAGATGGTCATTCACCACCGGATCGACCGGCATAAGCTGAATGGCTTTCTCCATGACCGGAGCAGCCTTGTCATAGTGACCTTGCTGATAGAGCGCCCAACCAAGACTGTCGGTAATGGCGCCATCATCCGGCCGGGCTTTAGAGGCCCGTTCGATCATCGCCATTGCCTCGTCGAGATTCATCTTCTTCTCAAGGTAGGAATAGCCCAGATAGTTCAGGACCTGCGGCTGATCCGGGCTGAGACTCAAAGCCTTGCGAAAGTCGGCCTCAGCTTCAGGCCATTCCTTCTGGCGTTCGTGGCTGATGCCACGCGCATAGAACAACACCCAGTGATCCTTGCCGGGCATTTTTACCAGTTCGACAGCTTTGTCATAAGATCCGATGGCATCGACAAAATGCTGATTCCGCCGCTGCATGTCGCCGAGCGCCGCCCATACGTCAACATGACCGGGTTCGTTCTTGGCTAGCTGCTGGAGCGCCTCGATCGCCGCGTCAGGCTTGTTTTCGGCGGCCAGCGCATCGGCTCTGCCCAATTCAGCGGTGATATGTTCAGCGCTTGCAGGATCAATCAGCGCGTAAGTGGCAATTGCAAGGTCATGCTGTCCCTGCTGTTCCAAGCTGCCTGCAACCAGAAGGTTCGCCTCACTGAAATCCGGGCGCAAGTACGCCGCAGTCCGGGCGAAGAGCAGCGCATCGATTGGCGCACCCTTGTCATTCGGCGCGCTGTCTGCCGCAAGAACTGCGGCAACCGCATAGAAAACCTCAGCCAATCCATCCTTGGGCGACGCGATGAGCGAAAAGGGCAGCGTTTTTCCTGCGACCAGATCGGCGCGCATCGCGGCAAGCAACTTGTCATCCGTGTCCGCGCCAAACGTCTTGTCGATCAACTCGACAGCAGCTGGATTTCGTTCCAACTGGCTCAGGATTTGAGTGTGCGCAATCACGCTTCGTCGGGTCGCACGGATTGGCCCCGCCGCTTCACCGGACAGGATCTTGTCCGCACCCTCGAAATCCCCGACCGAAGCAAGGGCAAGGGCCTTGTGGTAAAGCGCAAACGGTGCCAGCGCCTTCTGTTCGGCAACCTTGTCAAACGATGCGGTGGCGTCAGACATCTGTCCGTCGCCGAGTTGTGCCCATGCGCGGAACAGACCATCGACCAGCACACCCGCCGACCGACCCTTGTCAAGTTCCGCCAGCGCCGCCTTATACTGCTCCTGCTGGGCCAGGCTGGCCAGAACCGTCAGATCGGCGATAGAGCTTCTGACACCCGCACCTTCCAACCCCCTTGCGACGGTAATCGCCTTGTCGAAATTCCCTGCTCCGATATGAGCCAGCACTGCGCTTTCAAGAATGCCAACGTTCTTAGGGTCCGAGTAAAGCGCCTGAGCGAAGTAGTCCGCCGCGGCTGCATAATCGGTCTCGATACTGGCCACCCGCCCGGCAAGATAGGGACCCGCAAGCCCATCGGCGCCGACAGGAGCCGCAAGACCAAAACTGAGTGCGATCGAAAGAGGCAAGAAACGCAGGGATGACACAACTGGCTCCACGAAAAGGGGCGGCATGTCAGACTAGACTGTGCCCCCCCGCAAAGCAATGCAGGGACGGGATCAGTCCCCGTCCCCGTCAGGCAAAAAGCTGCCTGAACTGATCACATGTTCGGGTAGTTTGGACCGTCACCACCTTGCGGCGTAGTCCAGTTGATGTTCTGGCTTGGGTCCTTGATATCGCAGGTTTTGCAATGGACGCAGTTCTGGAAGTTTATCTGGAACTTAGGACCATCCTCGCCTTGCAGCACCTCATAGACACCAGCCGGGCAATAGCGCTGCGCGGGCTCGTCATATTCCGGCAGGTTAACCGAAATCGGAATTGACAGATCTTTCAGCTTCAGGTGGCATGGCTGATTTTCATCATGGTTAGTGGCCGAAAAGGCAACGTTCGTCAGCCGGTCAAACGAGAGCTTTCCGTCAGGCTTCGGATAGTCGATCTTGGCAAAATCCTTGGCCTTGCCGGTGGCTTTCGCATCCGATTTGCCGTGGCGCAGGGTGCCGAACAGCGACAGGCCGAACAGATTGTTGGTCCACATGTCGAAGCCGCCGAACGTCAACGACGCAAGAAGCCCCCAGCGTGACCACATCGGCTTGACGTTGCGGACTTTCTTGAGGTCTTTCGCAATCGGCCCGGTGCGCAGGTCTACCTCATACGCAGCAAGTTCATCGCCTTCGCGACCAGACTTGATCGCATCGTATGCTGCTTCCGCTGCCGCCTTGCCCGAAAGCATCGCGTTGTGATTGCCCTTGATGCGCGGCACGTTCACGAGACCCGCCGAGCAGCCGAGCAGCGCTCCGCCTGGGAACACCACCTTCGGGATCGACTGCCAGCCACCTTCGGAAATCGCACGCGCGCCATAAGCCACGCGCTTCCCACCCTTCAGAAGTTCCGCAACCATCGGGTGATGCTTGAAGCGCTGGAATTCCATGTAGGGATACAGGTGCGGGTTCTGATAGTTCAGGTGAACCACAAAACCGACATAGACCTGATTGTTTTCAAGGTGATAGATGAACGACCCACCGCCCGCATTCTTGCCAAGAGGCCAGCCCATCGTATGGGTCACAGTGCCCTCGTGATGCTTGGCGGGATCGATCTCCCAGATTTCCTTCATGCCAAGGCCGAACTTCTGCGGGCAATGATCCTTGGACAGATCGTACTTCGCCATCACTTCCTTCGACAGCGACCCGCGTACACCTTCCGACAGGAAGACATACTTGCCTTGCAGTTCCATCCCCGGCTCGTAGTTCGGCCCAATGGTGCCGTCTGGGTTCTTGCCGAACTCCCCGGCCACCACGCCTTTGACTTCGCCCTTGTCGCCGTAGACCAGCGCGGAAGCTGCCATGCCGGGGAAAATTTCGACGCCGAGACCTTCGGCAACAGTCGCCATCCAGCGGCATACGTTCGCCATCGAAACGATGTACTTGCCATGGTTCGACATCAGCGGGGGCATCGGCCAATTGGGAATCCGCACCTTGCCGGCCGGTCCAAGCACGAAGAAGTTGTCTTGCTTGACCTCTGTCTTGATCGGAGCGCCCATCGTACGCCACTCGGGCAACAGAGCGTCCAGCCCGACCGGATCAAGCACGGCCCCAGACAGGATGTGCGCCCCGACCTCAGAGCCTTTTTCCAGAACGACCACGTTCAGATCAGCATCAAGCTGTTTCAGACGGATCGCCGCAGACAGGCCCGCAGGGCCGGCGCCGACGATCACAACATCATATTCCATTGCTTCGCGAACGATTTCGGTCATGCCCTGTCCCCTCCGGCTTGCTGTCACGCAGGCTTTTTGTCGCAAAGTCTCCTATCGCACCCGGCGCTGCTAGGCAATGTTCAGAAGCGCAATTTTGTTGCGCAAACGCGGCGTCGAATGGTCGAATTTCGCTCCGCAAGGATTAGCCGTTCTTTACGCAATCGGGCCGATTTCTCTCGGAAATGCAAAAACCCTGTGTGGCCCATAGGTTGCGCAAGAAGGATGGTCAGCCCAGCGCTATTGACTTTCACATCCCATCCCGGATTTACAGAATGTCGTTAAATTTTTGAACCGACGGCGGCAAAGGGCCTGATGGAAAAGATACCGATGACACGTGCGGGTCACGCCGCGCTCGATGACGAACTGCGCAACCTCAAGTCGGTGGAGCGTCCAAGCGTCATTCGTGCCATTGCAGAAGCGCGCGAACATGGTGATCTGTCGGAAAACGCTGAATATCACGCTGCCCGCGAACGGCAGAGCTTTGTCGAGGGCAGGATCAAAGAGCTTGAAGCGATCCTGTCGCTTGCAGAAGTCATTGACCCATCGAAATTTAGCGGCGCGGTGAAGTTCGGCGCAATCATCACGGTCGTCGACGAAGACAGCGACGAAGAAAAGACCTATCAGATCGTTGGCGAGCCGGAAGCGGACATCGAACGCGGGATGCTCAATATCAAATCGCCACTTGCGCGCGCATTGATCGGCAAGGATGTTGGTGACGTCGCCGAAGTACGCACACCCGGCGGCGAAAAAACCTATGAGATCCTGAGCATCCGTTTCGTCTGACATCTGTCTGGAGAATTTGCGATGTCTGATCCTTCACAGGGCAAACCTGCGCTTGGAAGCATGGAGATCGGTCGTCTGGAACGCCCCGCGAATGACACACGCCTGGCCTTGAGTGACCTGATAGCAATTGGCGTCAGCCTGTGCTGGTTGGCGCTGATAGGCGGCTTCTTCCTGTTCACCGGGCAAGGCGGGGACTCCGGCGGAGCAATCGGAACGATCATGGTGCTTGTGGCGATCTTCCTGCCGCTGGCAATGATCTGGGTTGCCGCTGTTACCGCCAGGACGGCTCGTGCCATGAAAGCCGAGGCGCAGCGCCTGCAAGACGCGATCGACGGAATGAAGTTTGCCTGGCAAACGTCTAACGCCGCCTCCCGGCCGTCTGTCGAGCAAAAGCTGGCAGAGATCGCAACCTCGGCCAAGCAGACCGAGAATGCCATCGCTACCTTCACTTCGCGCCGGGACGGCGAGGCAACCCAGCCGTCAGCAGACCGCAAGGCGGCCTTCGTGCCCTCTCCGGTCGCCAAGCCCGGCGAGGAACAGCCAACGCTTGCACTCGGAACACCCGCAGAGGATATGGCCAGCCCGGTTTCCGTGGCCGATTTCGTACTCGCCCTGAACTTCCCCGACAGTCAGGACGATAAAGACGGCATCCGGGCGCTGCGTCGGGCGTTGGATGATCGGAATCTCGCCAAGCTCATTCGGGCCGCACAGGATGTTCTCACGCTTTTGGGGCAGGACGGCATCTTCATGGATGATCTGAAACCCGACCGCGCCCGCACCGATGTCTGGCGCCGGTTTGCCAACGGCGAGCGTGGCAAAGCCGTCGCGGCACTGGGCGGCGTCCGCGACCGCTCGAGCCTGGCGCTGACGGCGGCGCGCATGCGGCAAGACACGATTTTCCGTGATGCCTCCCACCATTTCCTTCGCCAGTTTGACAGGACTGTTGCAGAGTTCGAGAAGAATGCCTCGGATCAGGAGATGGCCGAACTCGCCGAAACCCGCACCGCGCGCGCCTTCATGCTGCTCGGACGTGTAACCGGAACATTCGACTAGAGCCGCGGTTCGACCGCCTCAAGCAATGCCGCCGCATTGGCAAGATCCTCAGCGGTATTGATGTTCAGGAAGGGATCGACAGGTCTGTCATCAAAATAGGCACGCGCTGCGCCTTGGGCCTCGGCCCAGCGACCGATGCGACGTTCTCCACCTTCCAGCGCCGCACGGACCGACTCGCGATATTTCACCGGCCACAGCGCGCAGGTTGGATGCACCCGACCCTGACTTTCGGCAATTGCAAAGCCTTCCGTTTTCTCGCCCGCCAACAGGAGTTGCGGGACAAGGTCGCAGGGAACAAAAGGCGTATCTACTGCGACAGTTGCCAGATGTGTACCACCCCGGGTGGCCATCCATTCGAGTCCAGCCAGAATACCCGCCATCGGCCCCAGCCGCTCATTGCTTTCATCTCCGAGCACAGGACCGCCAAGGCCAATAAATCGGGCTGGATCGCCATTCGCGGATAGCGCAAGCGTTTCTACCTGTGGAGAGAAACGACCGATAATCCGGTCAAGAAGCGTTGCGCCGCCTAAGACCAACAGTGCCTTGTCAGCACCGCCAAGACGTTTGGCCTCTCCGCCAGCAAGGATCAGACCGAATATCCGCACCTCCGGCAAAGGTGCAGACGAGGTCATCAAGGTGCTGTCGTCTGAAGCTGGTTGGCCAACAGCGTCTGGTTGTTGTCGGAGTCTTCATCATTGTGAACGATGGTCACTACGCCCGGCAACTTCGCGAATTCGCGCATGATGTGCTTGGGGAAATAGGTCCGTTTGACCCCTTCAAAGCCCGGCAGATCACCAAGGATGCCGCTGATTGCGTTGCCACACAGTGCCTTGCCAACAGCGCCATTCGCCTGCGCGCGCTGGATCGCCATTTCGGCCACCGCCGCGCTGACGGGCACACGCTGCTCGTAGACGTCATAGGTCGAACGCGCGTGATAATCGATGTAGAATTGCTTCAGCGATGGCGTAATGCCATAGAAAAGATCGTTGCGTTCTGGCGCATTCGGGTGATGCCAGGTGCCGGCCGGATCGAACAACACCCGCTGGCTGCCGTTGATCATGATGCCGGAATGGGCACCCTCACCGCCAAGCTTCCGCACGACGGTGAACAAGGTTATCGAAGGGCCTTCGTCGGAAACATAGCGGGCGCGTGCGACGGCATCATCCGGTGCCCAGACTGGCTCGGCGCAATTGGCCAGAAACAGAGGCAAGAAGAGAGCAATAAGAAAACGCCGCATGAAAAGTCCAGTCTTAAATAGGAAGGTCAGGCGTTGACCAACGCCATAAAGATGAGCACGGCGATAACGATGATCACGCCCCATTTCACAAAGCCGATGAAGCCATTGAAGGTCGATTCCTGAGCCTTGATGTTCATCGTGCCCGGCTTGTGGTCTGCCATTTGACGCTCCCAAATCCTATCGTTGCCTGCGATTTAGCCTATTCCCGCTCAGGTGTCACGGCCTGTTGACCGCGAGACCATCAACTCTTTCTGTGCTTCTTCGCTTTGCCCGCCATATCGGCTGCCAGCCTGAATCCGATGCGCCGGGGCTCTTCAATTTCGTTCGGCTTCGGCATTGCGCGCAACATGACATTGAGCTGGGCAACGTGCTGGATAAGTTGGGTGCGGCTCCCCTCCTCGTCGCGGCCGTAAAAGGTCACGATGTCCGGGGCGAAGTAGCCAATCCCTTCGATGGTCATGACACCGGCGTCGCCTCCAGCGAACCCCATCGCCACTTCCTGCTTGTCATCCAGCTGTTCTTCGAAATTCTTGATATAGAGGATCAGCCGCTCATAGGCCCATTGAGCCGGGCTTTTGTCTTCCTCGGCCTCTTGCGTGATGTTCGTCGGAAGGGGCTGGGTTTCAGCAGTCTTCTGCAACTCGTCGCAGGCTTTGGCGACCCTCGCCTTTGGCAACACTTCCGCCTCGAGTGCCTCGGCAGAGGTCTTGATTTCATCACTCATTGCATGCGCTGCCATTGATAGGCTCCATCATCCTGTAGCGTCCGGCGGATCAGACCAGCCTTCAGCAGATGATTAAGGTGCGCCACGGCTTCGACAAGAGCCAATCCGTATTCGCCCTCGCCAATCGGCCGCCGGAACAGTGCAGAAAAACACTCCACCGCAGTGCGGGGCGTACCAAGATGCTCAAGCAACCGCGCAAGCGCCTCCTCATGATTTGCGATCATCTGCCCCAACCGATAGGGCAACCCTGTGAACGGCAACTTGTGGCCGGGCAACACAAGTTGATCGTCGCGCGCAAATGGCTGGAAGCGGCGCGTGGACTCGATCCACTCGCCGACCGGATCAGCATCCGGCTCGGAGGAGTAGACTCCCAGGTTCGGCGAAATGGAGGCAAGCAACTGGTCGCCCCCGATCACGACATTGTCAGTCTGGCTCCACAACGTCGCATGTTCGGGAGCATGGCCATCACCGCACCGCACCACCCAGTCACGCCCGGCCAGACGTAGCGTCGAGCCCTCCATGATTCGCCGATAGCCAAGAGGCAACGGCGACACCATATCGGCGAAATTGAAAGGCCGCTCATTCGCGCGCTTTTCATAAAGCGCCGCAGCCATACCTGCCTGTCGCCAGAATGCCAGAGTCTCGGCTACAGGGCGGTCCTGAACATCAAGCGTCAGCATCCGCGCAAACAGCCACGTCGTCCGTGTCGTAATCAGAGCAGCGCCTTGTGACTGGAACCAGCCCGCCAGACCGATATGGTCAGGGTGATAGTGCGTGACCAACACCCTCGCGACCGGTTTGTCCGCCAGCGGCCCGGCCAACAACTCCCCCCAGATCGCCCTGCCCCTGCGCGTATCGATCCCCGTATCGACGATCATCCAGCCGTCGTCATCCTCCAGAGCGTAGACATTGACGTGATCAAGCGCCATCGGCAGAGGCAGCCGTATCCACAATATACCCGGTGCGACCTCAACGGCTTTGCCAGCTTCCGGCGGCTCCGTCAGAGGCGTATTGATCCCGACAGCCGAAACAGGAGTTGGCTTGAGTTTGGCGACTTCGGTCACGACAGATCGTCAGCAGACAAAGCATAAAGCCCCGCTGCGCCTTCACGCGCTTCGCGAAGCGCAGCCTGATGTTCTGGCAACAGCCTCCTGATATAGACAGATGCCAACTTGCCTCGCACACTGTCCGCCCCACCGATCGCCGCAGCTTTCAGATGATAGTGCGCACCCAACACCCTTGCGAACGCCCGGGCATAGGGTACCGCGCCTGCAAACCGGTCGGGCATCGACTGCCCGAGCAAGGTCTCTGTTGCTTCTCGCAGGTTTTGCGTCGCAGACCACAGCTCATCCGCCATCTCGGGCAAATCGCTTCGGGCAGCCTCGGCACAATCCGCAATTTCATCCAGCATGCGATAGGCCGCCTCGCCGTGATCCATCATCTTTCGACCAACCAGATCCATTGCTTGAATGCCGTTGGTCCCCTCATAAATCGGCGTAATACGAACATCGCGCAAGTATTGAGCCGCACCGGATTCTTCGATGAAGCCCATCCCGCCGTGTATCTGCACTCCCATGTCGGCAACGGCGCAGCCGGTGTCGGTGCCAAAGCCCTTGGCAATCGGCGTCAACAGCGCGGCGCGCGCCTGCCATTCGCCCGATCCGGTCGCCCGCGCCATGTCAAGCGCGGCAGCACAGGCCAACGCAATGGAGCGAGCGGCAAATATCTCGGCCTTCATCCGCGTCAACATGCGCCGAACGTCCGCATGCTCGATGATCGGGCCCATCTGCACCCGATCCTGCGCATAGCTCAGCGCCTTTTGATAGGCAGCCTCGGCAATTCCTACGCCTTGCACGCCGACAGCAAGCCTCGCGTTGTTCATCATCGTGAACATCGCTGCCATCCCCTTGTGAGGCTCCCCGACCAGCCAGCCTTTTGCACCCTCATACGCCATGACGCAGGTAGGAGAACCGTGAATACCCAGCTTGTGTTCAAGGCTCACGACTTTCAGGCTGTTTCTAGCGCCAGGCTTGCCACTCGCATCGGGCAAGAACTTAGGAACCAGAAACAAGCTGATGCCCTTGGTCCCCGCGCCACCGTCCGGCAGACGCGCAAGCACCAGATGACTCACGTTTTCATGCGCGTCGCTGTCACCCCAGGTGATGAAAATCTTCTGGCCGGTTACCGCATATGTCCCGTCGTCAAGCGGCTCGGCCTTCGTTCGCAATGCGCCAACATCAGATCCCGCCTGAGGCTCGGTGAGGTTCATGGTGCCCGACCACTCTCCAGAGTTGAGTTTGGGAAGGTAGAGCGCCTTCAACTCATCGCTGGCGTGATGTTCCAGCGCCTCGATCTGGCCCTGAGTCAGCAACGGGTTGAGTTGAAGCGCAAGGCAGGCTCCAGCCATCATGTCATGGACCGACATGTTGAGAAGCTGCGGCAACCCCAAGCCACCATGCGACGGATCGGCAGCCAGACCAACCCAGCCACCATCGGCCATTTGCCGCAAGGCATCAGCATACCCGGGCGACGAGCGGACAACACCGTTCTCCAATCGGGCCGGATTGATATCACCGCCGCGATTGAGCGGCGCAATCACTTCGTCGCAAAGTCGCGCGGCCTCCGTCAAAATCGCTTCTGCCATGTCCGGCGTCGCCTCGGCGAACCGTTCTGTCTCCGAAATCGGAGCCAGCGGCACGATGTTTTCAAGGATGAAGCGAATTTCTGATAGTGCCGACCTGTAAGTCATGACCTACCCCCTGCCTTGGCAATTCCGTCGACCCAGCTTAAGGACAAGTTGCACCGGACCTGTGCGCAGACTGCCGCATGGTCAGGTAAGAGCCAACCCGAAACGCTGCGTCACGAATCTTAGCCCGAATGACCCACCTGATCGCCCCCTCTGAAGATGGCATTGCCGAAGCCGTGCGCATCCTGCGCGCGGGCGGTCTCGTCGCGATGCCCACCGAAACGGTCTACGGCCTTGCAGGTGATGCTCGCAATGACCGGGCGGTTGCGGGAATCTTCGAAGCGAAAGGGCGACCGAGTTTCAATCCGCTGATAGTGCATGTACCCGACCTTCAAGCGGCCGAGCAGCTCGTCTCGTTCACCGATGAAGCGCGGCGATTGGCTTCGGCCTTCTGGCCGGGTCCGCTTACTCTGGTTCTGCCGATTGGGCCACAGGTTTCACTGTCGCCGCTGGTGTCTGCCGGCCTGCCGACTGCCGCTGTCCGAGTGCCGGCTCACCCGGTCGCGCAAAAGCTTCTCCGGGCCTTCGGTGGCCCGCTCGCCGCCCCGTCAGCAAATCCAAGCGGCAAGGTCAGCCCAACGCGGCCCGACCATGTGCTGGCGGGGCTGGATGGCAGGATCGAGGCTGTTCTGGACGGCGGCGTCTGTAGTGTTGGCCTCGAGTCCACGATTGTCGGGTTCGACCCCGTTGCCACGCTCTTGCGTCCCGGAGGTATCCCGCTTGAGGTGTTGGAAGATTGCCTCGGCAAGCCCCTGGCTGCGCACAC
>Ga0209023_10002051_pt1 | contig 25936 bp, 20 predicted proteins | sample LakOneMetagenome_FD_187468 | JGI IMG/M metagenome (GOLD analysis project Ga0209023, IMG submission 187468) | Freshwater and sediment microbial communities from Lake Erie, Canada (SPAdes) (version 2) | ecosystem: Environmental > Aquatic > Freshwater > Lentic | place: Lake Erie, Canada... | reverse complement strand
TCCGGTAAAGCCCGAAGTTGACCGAAGCAGGTACCAGATGCCGTCGCTGGGGCGGTAGACGGCGATATCAGCCTTGCCGTCCCCGTCGTAGTCGGCAGGGACAGGTTTGTCGCCGGTCAATCCGAACGGCCCGATCGTCGGTGTCTGCGTGGCACTGTTATAGATGTACCAAACGCCCGTCGAAGGCCTGAACACTGCGAAATCGGTCTTGCCGTCGCCGTCGTAATCGGCCGGTGCCGGAATGTCGGTTGATAGGCCCCACTTAGTCGCTCTTTGAACATTATCAACGCTCGACTGCCACCACCAGTTGCCGTCCGAAGGCCTGTAGATCGCTACATCCGACTTGCCGTCGCCATCAAAATCGCCGATCACAGGCTTGTCACCCGCCTGACCGAAAGTTCGATTCGAGCTCGCACCGCCCGCACTCGACGCCCGCAGCCACTGAGCACTCGCCGGCAAGTAAACGATATAATCCGCCTTTCCATCACCGTCAAAATCCGATGGCAGAGGAATCTCGGCACCGACGCCCCAATGAGCATTGATCTGCTGATTAGTTACTGAGCTAAGCCACCACCAATCGCCATTCGAAGGCCGAAATATAGCAATGTCGGTCTTACCATCCCCATCATAATCCGCGGGCACAGGCATATCGCCCGCGATGGCAAATGTCGTCTGCGTTACCGCAAAATCTGAACTGCGAAGTACGTACCAATTATTCTCCGAAGCCCTAAACACCGAAACATCAGCCTTACCATCTCCGTCGTAATCAAACGGTGTTCTTACAGTCGTAGTTGTGTTTTGGAGTCTAGCGATGCCAGCCCTCAAAACGCCGTTGTACTGCCCAAAATCTCCGGCAATAAGGATCTTGCCGTCGTTTTGATATTCGATATCGTAGATCGGCCCGTCCGCGCCGCTGCCCGGATTAAACGTGCCGTCGGGCGTTCCGTCCTGATTCAACCTTGCAATTCGCCCTCTCGAAGTGGCGTTTACACTCGTGAACAAGCCACCGATCAGTATCCTATTGTTAGGCTGAACTTTGATCGACTGAACCGAATCGTTCGGCGTCGGCGTAAAGCTTGTGTCGAGCGAACCATTTGAATTTAGTCGTGCGACATATGGACGATTGGTAAAATTGTAGCCCGTAAAGGCCCCGCCGATCAGGATCTGCCCGCTGATAAGAGGAACTATATCAAAAACAAAGGAATTCGCACCGGTCGAAGTATCGAAGGTGGTGTCGAGTGTACCGTCCGCATTCAGACGGGCGAGATATCCTCGATTTACCGTATTTACAGCAGTAAATACGCCGACTATGAGAATTTTACCGTCGGGTTGGACTGCTATTTTGCGGACGGGCGCGTTGATGTTGACATTAAACGTGTTGTCTCGTATACCGTTGCTATTGTAAAGTCGTACGAAGCCGGACGATCCGATACCGCCCGCCATCAGGATCTTGCCACTATTTAGAACTTTAATATCAAAAACGGTATTGGAATCAAAACTCACGTCCTGCAAACCGCTCGAATTCAAACGACGAGCAGTAGAATTGGAGGCAGAGTATTCGTCTCCGGCAATTATTTTGCCATCCGTCTGCAGATCGATCGAGCTCCAAAGATCTTGCGGCGTATATATGGGAAATGAAGATGAAGCATCGAAGCCCGTGTCAACCGTACCGTCCGTATTAAACCGAACTATGTCGATTCGCGTAGCGTTATTAGCAAGATAAAATCGACCGGCGACCAGAGCTTTCCCATCCGGTTGTATGTAGATCTTCCGTCCCATACCGGAAAAACCAAAATTCGAATTGAAAGTAGTGTCGATCGAGCCATTCAGGTTCAGCCTGTACATCGCCGGCGTGCTCGGAAACGCCCCTAAATTACCCGCGATGATCACCTTGCCGTCTGATTGCCGCTCCATGTCCCAAACCACCAGGGGAACGTTTTGAACAAAACCCGTATCGAGCGACCCGTCCGCATTCAGTCTATAAATATTTTTACTGTTCGAAGGCGTTGTGGTCGTCAAGCCCGACCCAGCCGCATAGATCGTTCCATCGGATTGAGGAATTACCTTAAACACAAAACCTGCGGAAAAAGGGCTCGTAAATGTCGCGTCGCCACTGCCGTCGGCGTTGAGACGGGCAATCGCTTTTCGCGAAAATCCGTTAAGCGTCGTAAATTGCCCGCCGACCAGGATCTTTCCGTCGCTTTGAGTGCGAATGTCCCAAACTCGCGCATCAAAAGTCGCTAAGGTCGCTTCCGGACTTCCACCCGTGCTGAACCGGACCAAATTATTCCCATTCGACGTGGCCGCGAGAATTTTTCCGTCGGCCTGAAAGCCGACTTCTATATAAGGGGTAGAATCTCCCGTAAAAGTCGGATCGATCTGTCCATTTGGCAGAAGTCTCCTGAGCCCCTGCGAGTAGGGCACGATAATTTTATCGTCCGGCAAAACATCGACGTCATAAACATAACTATTTGTAAAATTATTAACTGTAAATGTCGGGTCCAAACTTCCGTCCTGATTGAGCCGGGCAATTCCCCACATCGTTTGGCCTCCAACTGTAGGAAAGCCTCCTGCAACGATGATCTTTCCGTTCGACTGCAAAGCGATGTCCGGAATGACCTGCGCGGACGGAGCGATGAACGGAGCGATGAACGAGGTGTCGAGCGTTCCGTCAGCGTTTATACGAATAAGCGTCGGGCCAATCGGATTTGGATTGACCGGCGTACCGCTGACGATAGAAAAGTTTCCGTAAACGAGAACTTTGCCGTCCGGCTGGATCGCTGTCGCCTCGATCCTCCCGGTTGCGGGCGTGCTCAACGAGGCGTTGTAACCAGTGTCGAGATCGCCCGGCGCACCAAATGCCCAAAAAGCAAGCAAAAAATTGGTTGTAACGAATAGAAATGAGGCCAGGAAAAAACTTCGTAGATCAACGAAGTACTTTTTTTGCGTGGGTGCGGGGTTCATAACCTGGTCTCCAAATTAAAAGCGAGCGGCCGAACTAAAAAAGGTTTCACGTAATTATAACTCAAATACTCGCAGATGCAAGCATTTCCAGCCCCGTGGCGGCTCGATAATGGACTCATCTTCCGGGAGCCAATGATCAAAGACGATCTGTTCGTTTCACTCATAACATTCTTGTCGATCACAGGGATTCTGCCTAAGCGGGCCCCCAACTTCAAGGGAAAGTAACGATTCACGCCGTCTCTTCTTGCCATTATGTTACGTCAGGTTTACATTGAAAATTAGCCAACAATTTGACCGGTTTCGGGTTTCATCTTTCGCATACCGAATTCGTACCCGTAACCCCCAAACTTGGAACTCGTACCTCGAAACTTCAAGAAAGGAGATCTTGCCGAAAATGAAAGCTTTTACTACTGAGAACATCAGGAATTTGGCTGTCATTGGACACGGCGACGCGGGTAAAACCCAACTCGTCAGTTCAATGCTGCACGTTGCGGGAACGCCGGGCCGCTGGGGAAAGGTAGACGAAGGAACGACCGTCACCGACTACGACGAAGACTCGATAGAACGCAAAGTTTCGCTCAACAACAATTTCGCCCACCTCGAATACAACGACACCAAGATGAACCTGATCGATACGCCGGGATACGCCGCGTTCGTGTCGCACGCCCGGCCCGCTTTGAGAGTCGCTGATTGTGCGTTGGTGGTGGTTGACGGCGTTCACGGCATCGAGGTCCAGACCGAAAAAACGTGGCAGTATGCCAACGAATTCCTCCTGCCGCGGTTCATGGTGATCAACAAGATCGACAAGGAGCACGCCGATTTTGGCCACGCACTCGAAACCGCCGCGGACTCATTTGCCCGCTCGATCGTCCCGTTTACGCTGCCGATCGGCCGTGAAGGTAGTTTCCGCGGCGTGATCGACGTCGTGCACCAAAAAGCGTACGAATTTGACGCCGACGGCAAAGCAAAACCTATTGGCATACCCGGCGAAGAAAAAATGCTGCTCGATTCGACCCGCGAGCGACTGATCGAGATCGTCGCCGAATCGGACGATGCCCTTATGGAGAAATATTTTGAGAACGGAACGCTTCCTGAGGAAGACATCATCCCAAATCTCGCCCGAGCGATCGCTAATAGCAAGCTTTGCCCGGTATACGCGGTCTCGGCGACAAATCTTGTCGGTCTACAGATATTGCTCGATCATCTCGTGGAATTTGCACCGAATCCGGCAACGCACGAGATGGAATACGGTTTCAAAGACAACGAAATGACCGGCGAACGCATAAACCGCAAATACAACAACGACGAACCGTTTTCGGCATACGTCTTTCGCACTATCGCCGATCCGTTCGCCGGACGAATCAACGTGATGAAGGTTGTCAGCGGTAAAATATCAAGCGATGCGACCGTCCAAAACACGACCCGCGACGTCCCCGAACGCCTCGGTGCCTTGCACGTAATATCGGGCAAAACGCTGGACAAGGTTAACGAAGCGGCGACGGGCGACATTATCGCGGTCGTTAAACTAAAAGATACGCAAACGGGCGATACGCTCTCGGACAAGGCAAAACAGATCGTCTATCCAAAGGTCGAGTACCCCGAAGCCGCGATCTCATTCGCCATCGAACCAAAATCGCGGGCCGACGAAGATAAAATTTCTTCGGCATTGCACAAGATATTAGAGGAAGACCCGAGCCTGCATTTCGACCGCGATCCGCAGACGAATGAGTTCATCCTTTCCGGAAGCGGCCAATTACATATTGAGACGGTCGTCAAGAAATTGGAGCAAAGATATCACGTCGAGGTCACGCTCCATCCGCCCAAGGTTCCCTACAAGGAAACCATCACGGCACAGGTCGAGGTTCAGGGACGGCATAAGAAACAGTCGGGCGGCCGTGGCCAGTTTGGCGATTGCAAATGCATCTTTGAACCACTCGAGCGCGGTGCCGGTTTCGAGTGGGTCGATAAGATCTTTGGCGGCAGCGTTCCGCAGAATTTCCGTCCCGCGATCGAGAAAGGCATCATCGAAGCCGCCGCCGGGGGCGCCGTTGCCGGTTATCCGTTGATCGATTTCAAAGTAACACTCATCGACGGCAGCTATCACGCGGTCGACAGTGACGAACACAGCTTCCGTGCGGCAGGCCGTAAAGCTTTCCGTGCGGCGATCGAGAAAGCCAAACCGACTTTGCTCGAACCTATAATGGACGTCGAGGTTTTCACCCCGCAGGAAGTAAGCGGCGACATCATGGGCGACCTCAACAGTCGTCGCGGCCGCGTAGGCGGTATGGAAGTGAGAGGAAAGCAGCAAGTTATAAAAGCCAAAGTGCCATTGAGCGAGATGCTCGATTACCAGTCGAAACTCAACAGCGTAACTCAGGCCCGAGGCAGCTATCACATGCAGTTCTCTCACTACGATCCGCTGCCCGGCAATCTACTCAAAAAAGTAGTCGACGAGGCAGTCGCCAGCGGACGCGTGAGAGCTCATGAAGACGACGATTAACAAAAAAAGAAGGTGCCCGAACAGTTTGTGTCCGGGCACCTTCGTGTGATTGATTTGGTTTCTAGTTAGAAGCCAAACCAGCCGCCGTTGTTGTTATTTCCGTTTCGGTTGCGTCCACGACTCAGGCCTTCGCGGTATCCTCGTTGGAAACCCTGTTGGTAAGCCTGCTGAAAGCGGCCGCCGCCCTGGTTTCCGTAACCGCCATAGTTACCGTAACCTTGGTTGTTGCCGTAGCCTTGGTTGCCGCGTCGATTCCGGGCATCACGCGTTCCCTGTCGCAGGCCGTCGTTGTAGCCCTTTTGCATCGCGGCCTGATAACCGCGACGGTCGTTGCCGCGATTGCGGTTGTCGTAACCGTAGTTCTGATTGTAATTACCGTTTTGATTTTCGTAACGGTCGTCGTTACGATCGCCGCGACGGTCCTGAGCGTTTGTCGCAGTTACGGAAAAGACCAGAACTGCAAATACCATGGCCGTTGCCAAACCGATTCCCTTGAGTGCCTGATTTAGTTTTGTTGTATTCATTACTTGCAATACCTCCGCCCTGTCCAAAGCGAATGGCGTGCCACGGACGAAAACACCGACAAACACTGACTTGCGGTAACATTCACCCTCCATTTAGCACCAACTGGTATGACCGATTACCCGTTTTGGACACTTGCGAAACCCGATCTTGAGTTTGAACGTAATCAAAGGAACGGTAAAACTTGACGTCTTTGTTCAGTTTGGATGAGGTTTGTGAAATGCTTATAATCATATATCTCGTCAGTGAATAAAAAGTTAAGTTTCGGATCAACATTATGAAATTATTAAAGCTCAGTCTATCGTCCTCGTTCGCTCTGTTAACGCTGGTTTTCGCCGCCCAATTCGCGTCGGCACAGGTTCGCCCTCCGGTTCCTCGGCCTAGTCAAAAGGCTGTCCTTTCGCAAACGATCGGCACGACCGACGTTACCATCACCTACAGCCGTCCGGCCGTCAAGGGCCGCAAGGTTTATGGCGATTGGCCAACCGCCGTCGCGGGCGAAGCGACGCTCGACAACCAAAACGACCGTCCGAAAGACGCCGTCCTTGTCCCCTGGGGCCACGTCTGGCGAACCGGTGCCAACGAATCGACGCTCTTCGTCATAAACGATGACGTCCTCATCAACGGCCAGCCGCTCGCCGCAGGTAAATACAGCCTTCACTCGATCCCGGGCAAAGACGATTGGACGTTCATCTTTAACAAAGACGACGGCCAATGGGGTAGCTTTACATATGACGCCAAGAAAGACGCTCTTCGTGTGAAAGCAAAACCGACTTGGGCTGCAGACAGTCAGGAATTGCTTGTCTATACGGCCGATCCGGTTTCCGAAACCTCGGCGACGATCAATGTTAGCTGGGAAAAGCTCCGCGTCGGATTCACCGTCGAGGTCAAAGACGTGGTTGCAGCCACCATGGGGCATCTGAAAGCCTACGTCGCGGCCGCCAAGCCTGAAGATCCCGGCCCGCGCATCAACGCCGGCCTCTATGCAAAAGCCAACAAACAAACCGAACAAGCAACAGCTTGGTTTGAGGAATCCCTAAAGATCAACGACTCTTTGATCGCGGCCAAGGAAACGTTTCAGAACATGTCTAGAAAGGCCACGATCCTCCTAAACCTCGGCCGCGGACCCGAAGCCCTTGTCGCGGCTGAACGTGCGGTCGTCGTCGGTAAAGCCGATCCGTCGATAAAGGCAACCGACATCGCAGCTCTCGAAAAGCGCATCGCCGACATCAAAGCCGGAAAACAGTAAACCGGCTTTTTCCGCCTGCGACATACAAAAGACACGTCAGGAATAGCAACTCCTTTCGTGTCTTTTGTGCTTTTCGCGGAAGTTCAAGCCGTTTTCTTATGGCACATCATGCATTGAGTCTGGATCGGCCCTTTTTGCAGCGGACGCGTCATTTTCACCTCGGCGTGGCATCCGGCACAGGTCCGGTGAAACGCCGTTTGATTATTGACCGTGATTATCGCCGTGCTACCCTCGTGCTTTACCTCCGGGATCGCATCGAGCAGTTTTGGCTTTTCGCCGGTCCGTGCGTGACAGTCTCGGCACGCGGCAACTCCAGCAGCCTTGGGATCCTTGGCAAACAGTTCGCCCGTTAATGTTGTTGTACGATCAGCTGGCCAGGCGGTCTTTAGCGGCGGAAACTTTGCGATCTCAGCCGCCGGCCTTGCCGTGTGATGGCACGAGATACATGCGATCGAATTACTCTGATCGATCATGTATGTCCCGCCATTGTGCTTGACGTGATTAAACGTGACCTGGCCGAGCTTGGCATCTTTCCCAAGTATCACGACCTCGGGCATCGTCTGCGTATTAGTATTCTGCATCGACGGCACATTAGTATTTGCCGTTGCGTTGATCGCCATCTTTTGAGCATTACTGTGATTGCCCGCAACATCGACCAAAACAAAAATAAAGCCCAAAGCCAGCAATCCGGCCGTGAGCATCAATATCGTATTTCTTTTCATCACGCTTCCTCCTTGAAAGGTCTAAGAACAAATAAGGAAAACGCGCCGTGATTTCCGTAACAATGGGGAGACAACTTCACTATACGCCCATTGGCGTTGTGCTCAAAACGAGGGCGCAAGCTGCTCTAAACGCTCACCGTTTCGCCTTCGCCAGCGTGTGCGAACGCCGTATCAGATCGGAAAGAGCATCTTCCCCGACCCGTTCGAGGCTGACCAGAACATATTCGTAATGCAGATAATGATCGGTGATGTAATACGTATCCGGCTCGGTCGACATTAGCTCTTCCCGCTCCTCAAACGTCGTCAGCACCACGATCGAGTTCAGGTCTTCGCGCAGCCGTACAAACATCTTCTTACCAACCTTCAACGCCGGCGCCCCATAAGAAAGCCCGTCCTCGACACTCGGCAATGCCAGAGCGATCTGGCGAACTGTTTCGAATGTTTGAGTCATTTTTTTAGCTGCAGATACTGTAGGCACTCGACGCAACCCAGATCGTTTTCTCGGGCTTGCTGGCATAGAACGAAAGCCAATAGGGACGGGTTACTTCGATCATATATCTAACTCCCTTCTTAGGCTTCGGACGCCAAAAATAGGTAATTCGACTGGGAGACGCAAAGGTCTCTTCGAGTCGAACTTCCGTCTCCTGCTTGATTTTGAGGAGCTCCCGCAATTTCGTCGTGGCTACTCGGGTCGGATCATTCAACCTCCAATCGACCCTACCGTCATTAGCGAGGCGCTGATCCTCAATTTGTACTGCGGCGACGTCTGTTTTTAGAATCGTGTAATTGCCGCACCCCTCTTTATCCGTGTCCGGCGAACTACCAGAGGATGAATAGTCCAATCCTCGCACGTCATTTTTCTTTACTGAGACGACCTGTTGCACTACGAAGAGGCTGCAACATCCCATATGGCCATAGCCGCCCCACGACGTTCCGCCGGGGTAGTGATTTTCTCTACCGGAAAAGAAGCGGCCGACCAATGTTGCATAAACAACTCTGCCGTTACCGTTATCTTCCTCTTCCGACCGTCGTGTTAAAATTTTACTGAATTGGCGATAATTGTCGTCATCCATGAGTTGGATCGACATTCCCTCAACAACCACATCTTTTTCTCTCGTCGTTTGGGGAGCAGTTCCGCAGCAGTACATTGTCCCGGTCCCGCCTTTTCCTCCGACCTCTAGCCAAATGCCATACCTCGAAGTACAACTTGGGTCAAAAATCGTGGAATCCTCGAAGGCCCTCGAGACAAATCCGACGACTTCAACCAACTTCTGATTGTATTTCCCGGGATCGGTCGAAAGCTCGCATAACGTAACCTTTTCCGGTTCCCCGCTAAGCGGTGATTTCAATTGCGTTTGAGCAAAAAACGACTGAGAACCGAGGATAAACAGCACGAACAACGAAATGGAGAAAAAGTTGAGAGACATAAAACATTATCAGGCCGGAGTGGATTCGACGTTGAATGGATTCCTAGCACAATCTTTAGGTTGTCTTTGCCCATCGATCCCAACACGCCTTCGCGATCTTGGCGATCACGGCCTCGCGGGTCTTTTCGTCGGCGGGTGAATCGGAGACGAAGACGGCGATGGCTATGTTTTTCCCGTTTGGCATCGTGATTATGCCGATGTCGTTTGTCGCTCCGGTGATGCCGTTTTGTGTACCGCCGGTGCCGGTTTTGTGGGCAACAATCGTTCCCGCGGGTAATAGTGCTTTCAGTCTTTTGGCTCCAGGAACAGAGGCAATTAAGGACCTCGTTATAGCTCGAAAATCGCTTGGATCACGATAGGGATGCTCGGGTGGAAGACAGTTGCAATTAAGCCCTGCTCCGTCCGGCGTTGGAGTTGGCGGCATCGGGTCATCAGCGTGTTTGTCCGTCTCATGAAACCATCGGAGCAGATCCACCGCGGCGGTCGGCGTTGCCCAGTTCTCATATTGCGTCTTCCAGTCGCGGCCGATCTCTTTCTCGGTGTTGACGACCGCCATGTCCTGAACGCCAATCAGTGAGAGATAGGATTGGATCTCCTCCGCTCCGCCGGCAACACGCATCAGAACATCGCTTGCCGTACCGTCGCTTTCCATTAAAGAAAACCCGATCAATTCCCGGATCGAAAATTCGCCGCCGTTCGGGTTGGCGTCTCGGAGCGGTGAACGCTGGCCTTGGCGGACCATGTCTTCTTTGGTCACGCCGATCTTTTCGTCGAGGTCGAGTTCGCCGCGTTTTATCTGTTCCATCACAGCCATCGCGATCGGGAGTTTGTAGACGCTCTGCATCGGAAAATGCTGATCACCGTTGAGCATAACCGAATCGCCCGTTTCGAGGACGACCGCGGCAACGCCAACCTTCCCTTTCGCTTCCTCGGCTATCTTGGCGATCTGCTTTTCGAGTTCAACGTCCGGTTTCAACTCGATCTTCGGCAGCGGAGTCGACCACGGAGAAGGCTCGGGCGTCGGAAACTCATTTGTTACCGAGACGCTATTGCGGCACGCAACCGTGACAAGGACGAGCGCGGTAAATACGAAGACCGTTTTAAGCTTGAACATCATCCACAATCATATTGACATTGAGCATCCAAAGGCAAGAAATAATGCATCATACCGCTTTAGAAACGCTAGACCTTAAAATCCAACTCTGCTAACATTCGCGCTATGAAAACAATTCTTGCCCGCGGCGTCGCATTCATTCTCGTTCTCCTATTTATCGCATCCCCCGTTTGGGCTACATGCGGGGGCGGGGGCGGTGGTGGTGGTGGGGGCATGTCAGGCAGCGGTTCGGGCGGCGGATCTGACCCGACCGTCTATCACGTCCCGTGGAAGGTCCGCGATGCTAAAACGCCACCTGTAACGTCTGGCCTCATTCTTTATTGGTTCCCGGCATCAATGGACGAGATCAAAAGATCGAGCCTGCTCGAATCACGCGAACTATCGCTGGCCGCCGGACAGTGCGTTTCGATGGAAGTCGCTGATGTCAAAACACCAAATTACGAAACGCTGCTCGGCGGTTCTAAACTTCCGGTTGCGGTTCTCGCAAATCCGGACAACACCCCCATCAGTAAGGTCGAGAACACCGCCGGCAAACTAAAGGTCGCCGATGTCGAAAAACTCGTCACTAGCGAAGTAAAAACTCGTGAAACCAAGATCGACGGCCAACTCGCTGAAGCCAAGACCAAAGCAGCAACCGACAAAGACGGTGCGATCAAGATCTATCAATCCGTCCTTGCCGATAAATGCATGTTTCCAAAGAAAGCCAAGGAAGCAGGAAAAGAGCTAAAAAAACTCGGTGTCGAAAACGTTGCCAATGTCCACGACGCTCCAAAAACCGATGCCAAAACGACCGCCGCGATCGTCAGCCTGATGAAACGCGGCCTTGTGGCCGAAAACAAGGCCCGATATCCGCTTGCCGACAAGCTCTATTCACAGGCTCGAAACCTCGACCCTGCTGATCCGACGCCTTTGCGTTATCTCGCCGAGCTCCATCGCCACCATACAGGCGATTGGGAAAAGGCAAAGGCCGAGTTTCACATGATCCTCGATATGCCGACCGATCCGCTTTCGCGTGCGGTCGCTCTGCACGGCCTAGGCAAGATCACCATTCACGAAGGCGAATTTCTCAAGGGAATGCACCTAATGGAAGATTCGCTCGCCGAATATCCTATCGCCCTCGCCTATCGCAACCTCGCTGTTTACTGGAATTCCGAAGGCGACCTGACCAAGGGAACGTACTACACCGAAAAAGCCCTCGCTATGAACCCCGACGACCCGTACAATCTCGTCTTCGCCGCAGTCTTTATGGCCGCAAACGGCAAGAAAGAAGAGGCTCTAAAAGTCGCAATGGCCCATATGGACCTGCTTCCCGCTTCGTACAATCTCGCTGCGATCTTTGCCCAGAACGGACAAAAGGACAAAGCTCTCGAACTATTAAAACGTCATTTCTACCAATACGAACGCTATCAGGAGGTTCGAACCAAAGAAATGATGGAGGCCCGTGTCGATGCCGTTTTTGCCTCGATCGTTCACGACAAGGATTTTCTCGAGCTAACCAAATTCGCCGACGGCCGTCTCCCGATGGTCATGTCGCCTAAGCAAATGACGGACACGATGAAAATGAACTAGTACTGACTCGATCCGAAAAAAGATTGCCGCCGTCTCAGACGATCCGGCGGCAATTCTAATTTTTTTACGACCCGGTGAAAACTACCAAGGCGGCTTCTGTCCATATGTCACGTACGCGTCACCATCGACCACTATCATGGGGTCGCCGGTCTTTGGATGATTTCGAAGTTGGATCGGGTAAACAACCTTCCCTCGCGAGTTCGAATACGCGGTCAGCGTCGTCGCCGTCGCGGTCCAGCGGCCGGTATCGTATTGTGACCCGACACTCGAGCCGTTCGCTCCGCTCGACGATGTCTCGCCCGAGTATTCGTAGGTTCCGTTTTGATAGAGCGTAAAACAGCGGTCGTTTCGGTACGAACTTGTCCCGCCTAAGCTCGAGAGATAGCACCACTTGCCGACAAACGCCGGGATAATGCTCTCACCGCTCGCGCGGCCCGCTCCCGTTCCCGAGCCAATTCCTTTTCCCGGCCCGTCCGGCTTCATCCGCGTGTAAACGATCTCACGTCCCTGGGCGTCGACGGTCAGCGTATCGCCGTCGAGTTCATACGGAAATTGCAGCGAGCCTTCGTCACTGCTAACCGTGATCACGGCGTTCTTTACCTTGTAAACATACTCGTCGTCGTTGATCTTGATCGTGCCGTCGCCGCGGATCTCGATTACCGCAACGTCGCTCTTCCAACGGCCTATCAGCGGATTTTTTGCCGGTGTCGTGTCCGTTTTACCCTGGGCGTCACCGGTTTGAACATACACACTCGCACTCAACAAAAACCCGAACAGAGCGATAAACACTATCTTTCCGAACGAAAACGTCAGTTTCATATTGCCTCCAAAAGATGTTGGAATATTAAACTATCTTTGCAATTTTGTATATAGTTTTCGGCGTCTACGTGAGCAGCGTTCCCTGCACGCCGCATGGCACTGAGTAAACACTGTCTCCGGTCGCGACGATCAGGTCGCCTTTTCGGGTGAAGCAGATTCCGACGACGTTGTTGCCTGCGACGAAATGTTTTGCCGATATTCCGTCGGCTGAGACCTGAACGATACCGTGACGGCCTTTGAAACAGGCGACGACGTAAAGATTTCCGTCTCTGTCGAACGCCATTCCCTGCGGGCGTCCAAATCCGCGAAAATATTTCTCGTCAAATCCTTCTTTATCAACGACATAGACCGCATCGTGGCTCGCAAGGCCCGGAGCGGTGACAAACAAACGCCCGTCCGGCCCAAAAGCCATGTGATATGCCGCGACCGACGGTTCCATAACCGTAAAGACCTCGACATCACCAAAATCACGCACGCGATGTATCGTACCGGCACGATCGCCGACATACATTAGGTTTTCATCATCAAATGCGATGCCCGTCGATATCCCAAGCCCTGTCGCGTAAACCGTTGCCGTTCCATCCGCCGAAACTTCGTAAACTTCGCCTTCGGCACGATTCGTCACGAACATCCGTCCATCTCGATCAAAGGCGATGCCGGTAGGATTGAGTATCGGCTCGGGCAATTCGTCGAGATAACCGTCCGGTTCGAGCCTAAACAGTGTTACGGGCAAATGCTGTCCGCGTCCGCCGCTACGCGTCAGAATGATCGCGTCCGTATTCGGATCGACCGCCGGATTGGCAACGATATGCATATTCTCCGCGATCCGTTTGCCGACTACCATATCGACCGGCACACTCTGAAAAGCACCGCTTTCAAGATGGATCCGCGTGTATTCGCTTGGGATGTCGTGCGGCACTTTTGCGAGCACACGCGACGACGATGCCGCCGTGATATCGCACTTGACACCGCCGATAAAAACCCCGTGATCTCTTCCACGCGTGACCTTAAACCCTTCGCAATCGATCGCTATCTCGCCGCCGGGTATCGCAAACGGCGGATCTACCGCAATTATTTTTCCTGCTTGATTCATTGTCTGTCGATTTTACGTTGGTTATATCGTAGTGTCGAACATCGAACGCAGCCAATCACCTCTGTCGGTCTCGGGTGATCGCATCAAAAGGGCCGGACGTCAGCAGAACGCGGCGTCGGCCCGCGGGCTACAAAGCATAAGCTTTGCACCTATTTAGATCGGTACAATTAAGATATCAACCTTTCGGTCGCCACCCCATTCCAGTTGAAGCACACGCCGCTGGTCGTTGCCCTTGTCAGAAAGAGGCCAAAATTTTTGCCCTCTTTTTAGCAGAAAATTTCAATTTATCACTCATTTTTTTGTTATTTATGCGCATTTTTTTGATTTTAATGCTTATCAATACGATCTTTCTGCTCTTCTTTTGATCTTTTATGCGCATTACTATGATTTTAATGCTCATCTTTTTCACCTCAATGTATGTTAATAGGAGATTTCTTCACATTTCAAGCATCTTTCTTCAAAGTTTTCTAGGATTTTTTCGCATTTCTATTGAAATTTTTCAAACTTCGTTGGTTCTTATTCGCACTAATCTCAATTCGTTTGTTACTTACAGCTGTTTCTTCGCATCTAGCTGAATCGCCATGCCAATATCTCAAGTTCATTTGCAAGCAAAATACTTTTCTGCGGAGCGGAATGAGTATATTCGCAGGAATAATCTTATCCATTGCAAACTTTTCTATTTTCTTTTCTCATAAGATGAGGCCTAGCCGAAAGATCTAATAGAAAAAATCATTGACCAAAAGTCACTATAAGTTTTACAATATTTAACAGACCGCATTGGCCGACGAGCCGTTGTATTCACATTCGTGATGTTCGTCAGTGCCGATGCTCCCTTGGTCTCCTTATTATGCCGACCCGAATTGATGATCTGCTGCGAATGGCGATGAGCTTTGGCGCCTCTGACTTGCACCTGCGTGCGGGGTCTTTCCCCGTGATTCGCGTTACGGGCGAGCTAAAACCGCTGTCGGGCGTAGCGAAAATGACGCAGGACGAGACTCTCGAAATGGCGTTTTCGATGATGTCCAACCGTCAGAAGCAGCATTTCAAAGAGGTTTTTGAGGTAGATATCGGTTACGGTGTGTCGGGGCTTGGACGTTTTCGAATTAATATCTTTCAGCAGCGAAACTCGATCGGCATAGTCGCCCGCGTCATTTCGGACACGATCCGCTCGTTTGCCGAACTCGGACTGCCGCCAATCTTAAATAATATTGCCGAGGAAACTCGCGGATTGATCCTCGTCACCGGGACGACCGGTTCGGGCAAATCGACTACGCTTTCCGCGATCGTCGATCATATAAATCAGAACCGGAATTGCCACATCGTCACGATCGAGGATCCGATCGAATATCTCCACAAAGATAAAGAATCCTTCGTCACACAGCGTGAGGTCGATGTCGATACGCGTAATTTCGCCGAGGCTCTGCGAGGGAGTTTGCGTCAGGATCCGGATGTGATCTTGGTGGGAGAAATGCGCGATCTTGAGACGATCGAGACCGCGTTAGTTGCCGCCGAGACCGGACATCTCGTTCTCTCGACGCTTCACACGACCGATGCGTCCGAGACGCTAACCCGAATCATCTCAGCATTTCCGCCGTATCAACAACGCTCCGTCCGTATTCAACTCGGCGGATTGCTCAAGGCGGTGGTATCGCAGCGTTTGATGAAATCGGCAAAAGGTAACAGCCGCATTCCGGCGGTCGAAGTTTTGATGTCAACGCCGCTCATCCGCGACTATATTCTTCACGAAGACAAAACATCGGCGATCCGCGACGCGATCTCGGCCGGCACTTCGCAGTACGGAATGCAGACGTTTGACCAGTCGCTGTTCTACTTGTATCAATCCGGCCTCATAAACCTTGACGAGGCCCTCCGCGGCTCGACAAACCCGGACGAATTTCGTCTGCGGCTCGCCGGTATTCACAACACCACGACCATCGCCCGCGAGGAAATGGAACGCAGTGGCGGAGTCGGCCAGGTCAGCGATCTCATCACCCGCAACTAGACGTTCTGCGGTAAGACGCTAAAATATATATTTATCAACGTGTTTCGGAGAATAAGTCTTGACAGAATGCCCGTTTTACGTGTAACTTTTAGGTTTACACAGTCGAGCGGAAGGACCACCGAGACCCTAGCAATTTTCATTGCCCGCCGTTGCATTTCTTAATTGAAGATGCAGACAGAATGGTGAGCAATGAGGTTTTGTTACGTTCAGGAAATTTGAGGTACGGACAAACGGCAGCGTAAATAGCTGAGTAAACAATAGTTTAGTCGGCATCTAATAAATAAGGGAAGTTTAATAACCGGTAAATGACAAACGAGGGAACACAGGAAGTCGAAGAATCAGCCGTCGCTGATACTACGACTGTGAATACGACGGAAACGACGGAAACATTGGCTGAAACGCAAACGGCTCCGGCCGCTGCATTGGACGAGACGGTAACTGCTCAGGCGGAAACAGTCGCGGAGGTTCCGGCTGCTCCACCAGCACCGGAAGTTGAAACGGCAGCTCCGGCAATCTCTCTTGACGATGCTCAGGGAATGGGCGACATCGATTTCGGTGCCATCCTCGAGCAGTTTGAGCAGGAACAGACGGTCTTTCATCCGGGCGAACTTGTCGAGGGCAAGGTTGTCGGTTTGTCCGATCGCGGTATCCTGATCGACTTTGGCTACAAGAGCGAAGGCATCGCACCGGTCGAGGATTTCACCGGTGAAGATGGCCAACTCACTGTAGCTGTCGGCGATGACGTCGAGGTCGTGCTCAAGAGCATGCACTCGGGCGATGGCCCTCCGGTGCTCTCGCGTATCGACGCTCTCGGCCGCAAGGCATGGGACGATATCGAAAAAGCGTTCAACGAAGAAGCTACGATCAAAGGCATCGTTGTCGATAAGACCAAGGGTGGCCTGCGTGTCGATATCAATGGCGTCGAGGCATTTTTGCCCGGCTCGCAGATCGATTCGCGTCCGATCTACAGTCTTGACCAGTACAAAGGCCAAGAGATCGAAGCCAAGATCATCAAATTCAGCCGTCGCCGCAACAACATCGTTTTGTCACGAAAGGTCCTGACCGACGAGGTCGTCAACGCCCAAAAGGCCGAAACGATGTCTAAGATCGATGTCGGCTACGTTATCGAAGGCACGATCAAGAATCTCACCGAATACGGTGCATTCGTCGATATCGGCGGCATCGATGGCTTGCTCCACGTTACGGATATGTCATGGGGACGGCTCCATCATCCGGGCGACATGTTCAAGGTAAACGACCACATTCAGGTCAAAGTGCTCAAGCTCGATCGCGAACGCGACAAGATCTCGCTCGGCTATAAACAGCTGCAGCCCGACCCCTGGTCCACCGTTATCGAAGTTTATCCGGTCAACACCAAGCTTATGGGCAAGGTTTCGTCGGTCACTGAATACGGTGTGTTCGTCGAACTCGAAGCCGGTGTCGAAGGACTCGTTCATGTTTCCGAGATCTCATGGTCACGCCGTTCGCAGAGCCCGAAACGGCTGTTCAACCGTGGTGACGAGGTCGAAGTTCAGGTTCTCGGCGTCGATACGGTCGAAAAACGAATTAGCCTAGGAATGAAACAGTTCCAGGAAAATCCGTGGGCAAACGTTGATGTCCGCTACCCCATCGGAACGAAGATCCATGGCCGCGTCCGCAACATCACCGACTTTGGTGCATTCGTCGAACTCGAGGAAGGCATCGACGGTCTCGTCCACGTCTCGGACATCACCTGGGCCAAAAAGATCAAGCACCCGAAAGATGTGCTCAAGAAGGATCAGGAAGTCGACGCGATCGTCACGAGCATCGACAAGCAGAATCAGCGTTTGTCGCTCTCGATGAAAGACCTTACGCCCAGTGCTTGGGAAGGCTTTGTCGCAACACATCGTGCCGGCGACACCGTTCGCGGAAAGGTCACGCGGTTTACCAATTTCGGCGTATTTGTCGAGCTTGGCGAAGGTCTCGAAGGCCTCTGCCACATTTCGGAGCTGTCGGAAGAGCGTGTTGAACGCCCCGAAACGGTAGTCGAAATGGGACAAGAACTCGATTTCCGTATTCTGCGTATTGATGCCGCAGATCAGAAGATCGGACTTTCACATCGTGCTGCCGGCAAGGAAGACGAACCGGTTGTTGATTCGCGAATGTATTCGACTGAAGCTAAAGGCGGCATGGCCAGCCTCGGTGAGCTTGCCAAATTAAACTTTGGCGGCACTCCGGATGAAGCTCCGGTTGAGATCGATCCGGAAGAGAAGAAAAAGGCAAAGGCCGAAGCCAAGAAGATCAAGGCTGAGGAATTTGCGGCGAAAGAAGCGGCGGCCGCTGAAGAAGCAGCAAACGCTCCGGCGGAGGAACCTGTTGCCGAAACAGAAGAAACTGCCGCGGCGGAAACTTCGGAGGAGCCGGTAGCGGAAACCGAAGAGACGCCTGTCGCTGAGGTCGAGGAGACAGTTGCCGAAACTGCGACGGAGGAAACTCCCGCGGAGGACGCAGCCGAAACGGCAGTAGCTGAAGAAGCACCGGTCGAAGAAGCTGTGGCCGAACCCGACACCGCTGTCGCCGAAGAAACTGTAGAGGATGAAGCTCCGGCGGCCGGAGCTTCGACCGATGAAACCACCGAAGAGGAAACCGAAAAAAAGTCGGCCTAGATTGACGCTACGAACAAGGGAAATTGGGGCAAACCGTCGTTGGAGAAGAACTGAGAAATGACAAAAGCTGATCTGGTTGAAAAAGTTGCTAAAGAAGCTGATATGACGAAAAAGGACGCGGAACAGCTGGTCGAGATCATTTTCGACAGCATTACGGGTTCGTTGAATAAGGGTGAGAAGATCGAGCTTCGCGGTTTTGGCAGCTTTAGGGTTCGCGAACGCAATTCGCGAAAGGGCCGCAATCCGAAAACGGGTGAGGCTGTCGATATACCGGCGAAACGGGTCGCGTATTTCAAACCGGGTAAAGAGCTTAAGGAAATGATCAACAATATCTAGGTGAAAGCGTGGATGTACTCTGGAGTCCTTGGCGGTATGATTACATAAAAGCAAGCGGCAACGCGGACAAAAGCGGTTGCGTTTTCTGTGACATCTTAAACAACTCGGCCAGTGATGAAGAAAATTTTATTCTTCATCGGGCCGAGTTTAATTTTGTCATCCTCAATATTTATCCGTACACCTCAGGCCACCTGATGGTGCTTCCCTACGAACACATGGCCTCGCCCGCAGACGCCGGCAAATCAACCACAGACGAGATGATGGACCTCGTCAAACGCTCGACCGCCGCGATCAGCGAAATATATCGTTCAGATGGAATAAATCTAGGCATGAACCTCGGCCGCGCCGCCGGTGCGGGCGTTGCCGATCACTATCATATGCACGTCCTGCCGCGTTGGATAGGCGATGCCAATTTCATGACCGCCATCGGCGAAACCCGCACGATCCCCGAAACGCTGCAATCGACCTACGAGAGATTACACGGTCAATTTTAAGACGTAGCCGCGAAAGACACAAAAAATTCTAAAAACTCGATTCGGAAACTTCCGAATTTGAAAGTTTTTGCTTAGTTCATTCAGTCTATTTCGCGGTGAATGTCTATTAGATCGTGGATTCGATCTTTGGCACTACGAGATATGCGGCGAGAAGATTGACGAATATTAATCCCGTGCAAACGATCGGCGGTAGGAATGTAAAAACTGCCATCACAAGAAAGACCACGCCAAATATGGCGACGTTGATCGCCAAAATTCCCTTCATCAGGCTCGGCTCGGCCTGCTTCCACAGTAGATAGCCGTTTGTAAACGCGGCAAATAAACAAAGAAAAGTAAAGCACGAGCTAAGAGCTGTGAACAGATTGCCAAACGTCGGCGTAAAACCACCGCCCATGCTCAATTTGTAAGTCGTTATGAGATCGACCAACTGCCGCTCGGTCTCATTTTCCGGTGCGAACGCTATAAACAAACTAAACGCATGGATCACCGCAGTCAGGAATTGAAATAAGATCGCCGCTGAGAACCAAAATGTATAGCGTTTTAGCATTGTAAATCTCTATTTACCCGTTGGCAGGGCATCGCCGCCCTTATCTAACTCTTCCTCCGTTTTCGGGAGCATGAAATAGAATTCACCGGCTTTCTCGGCAGTGATCGGACTTCCTAGCTTTTCAGCAGCAAATGCCAGCACGGGATCGGATCGCTGAAGAAGTGCGAGCGGGCTCGGGCCCACCGGATAGTCGGGCGACACCCCGACGCCTTCCAGTCGACCACCATCACTCATGACAACGTCCTCAACCGTAACGGAGACAAATGCGGTCCACCATTTTCCACTGGAGTTCATTGAGTTTGGAAGAAAATCAACCGGAATATCAACCGCGAATTCATTGGAAAACATGACCGCTCCCATGCTGGTGTCTCCGAATACCATTCCCCGCTTTTGAATTTGTATGGTCCTGGCAAAAACTTCGGAGGCGGATGCCGATTCGCTATCGATCAGGACCGCGAGATCCCCGGTAAACGCCTTCTCCTTTGCTCCTTTTACGATCTCATCTTTTGCCTTGTTTCGCCTTATCGTCTGGCCCACCGTTACATCGCCTGCGAAGAACCGGCTTGCTAATGCGTGCTCGGTCTCGACCAATCCGCCGCCGTTGCCACGCAGATCGAGAATCAATTTATTATGGCCCGCAACCTCTTTCATTAGATTTTCAACTGCTTTTTTTTCAACGTCAAAGGTCCTAAGTTTGCACGCGATCAGATCCGTACTGATCTCTTTGCATGTAAAGGGCTTTGCCTCCTCGGCCTCCCTTCTCTTTTTCCGTTCCTTTTTTCTTTCATCCGGCGATAGAAATTTCGCAATTATCTCTAACTCTCGCTGTTTTCCATCCATACCAACCACGGTCAACTTGATGCTCTCCTGTGGATCCAGGCCGTAAATGATGTAATTTATTGTGTTAAAATTACGTCGAGTAGGCCCGATGTTGCTGACCGAGATCACTTGATCTCCCGCCTTTAAGCCTTTCTTTTCAGCATCACTTCCCTTCGTTACGGTCACCACGTGGCAATTGACACCGATCATTTGGGCGGTAAATCCATACTCGACACGGTAGAGTCTGTCCGGAGGCAAAAAAGTGGTATGAGAATCGTTAAGTTCAGATAGAAGTTGTGCGATGGACCGGTATATCTGCCAATTCATATCCTGCTTCTTGATCTGATCTCCTGCGGTTTTGAATCGCTCTTCGAGATTCATTCCCTGAAATTTTGTATCGAAATACCGTTCTTTGAGGATTGCCTTAATCACCTCAAGTAAGTACAGCCCACGCTGCCGGTTAAATTTCGGATCCGAATTGGTCGCGTACTGCTTTCCCGTCTGTCCAAACGCAATGGTTGTTACCGCAAACAAGATAAGCACGACAAAGTACTTTCTGAATCTATACAGGAAATGTGGGATAAAATTATTCACTTACGTTTCTCCAATAACTTTCTTTTAATTCACCGACTCATATATTACTCAGAGGCAACTTCGATCGGTTCGCGATGGTATCGCTAATCAGCACCTTTTTGCCTCAGCTTTATCAGGTTCGTGCGTGCGGTCGATCGCTTCGTCCTCGATCTCGCCGCCTTTGCTGATCGGAATGTCGGCCGGGTTTGCGTATTTGGCGACTCGTTCGTCGTCATCATCATTTTCGCCTGGCGTGATCTTGTATTGGCCCGAGTTCGGCGGGACATAACCGGGATAATCGACACGCGAATGGTAGATCGCAACGAGCGATTTGATCATCGATTCGCGGATCTGCGTCAGTTCGCGGAGCGTCAGGTCACATTCACCGAGCTGATCGTCTGCTAAGATCGCGTCGATTATCTTGGTGACGATAAAGCGGATATTCTCGGGATTTGGTTCCGCAAGCGAACGAGCGGCGGCCTCACACGAATCGGCGATCATCATGATCGCGGCTTCCTTGAACTGCGGTTTCGGCCCCGGATATCGAAAATCATTTTCGGAAATATCGGCTTCGTCGCGTGCCTCGGCTTTTGCTTTCGACAGGAAATAATGGAGCGTCCGCGTACCGTGGTGCTGCGGGATAAAATCGATTATCCGTTGCGGCAGGCCCATTTCTTTCGCGAGTTTGGTGCCGTATGTGACGTGGCTGATTATGATTTTCGCACTTTGCGTTGGTTTTAGTTTATCGTGCGGGTTCTTCGCGAGTTGATTTTCAACAAAATGCTCCGGCGCCGCTGTCTTACCGATGTCGTGATAAAGAGCCCCAATTCGAGCGAGCAACCCATTGCCGCCCACGACGCGGCACGCTTCTTCCGCCAATTGTCCGACGGCGTGCGAGTGCTGGTTTGTCCCGGGTGCACGCATCGCCAATTGACCGAGCACGGGCAGATCGGCATTGGACAATTCGAGTAGTTTTACATCAGTCAGAATTCCAAATGCATTCTCGCAGATCGGCAGCAAAACGGACGTTACGGCCGCAGTAATGATCCCGCTCGCGAGCCCGCACGCGATCGATAGCAGGACTGTATTTAGAATGACCGGCTGCTGAGTAAACGCGAGCAGGGCCATCGCGAGGCCGGCACCGCCTACGCCTACGAGAACACCGGCGATCGTTACAGTTTGGCGGTTGCGATAACGCCCGATACCGTAAACAGCGATCGACGAAGCGATCGACGCAAAAACCGCAAACTCAAGCCCGCGAGGTGCGAGAAAACCCGCGATCAAAGCATTCAACAGTCCGGTAAACAGCGCCGTCGGGCGATCCGCCAGCAGCGTCATCAGCAAACTTCCTGTCGCAAACGGTATGGCAAACGCCCAGATCATCGGATCGTTGAGCGGGGCCTTGTCATTTTGCAGGGCCGTGAACTCAGCGAGCTTAAACAAAGCCGCAACCACGCCGGTCTGGACGACAACAATAAATCCAAGCAATGCAAACGTCTTTCGCGGACTAAGTGCGAGTCGCGGAACAATGCCGCGATGCTGGATAAATTTCCAAGAGACCCAAAACAAAGCCGATATCAGGACCAAAAGGCCGAAGAAGCGGTTCAATTGCCGCGTCGAATTGCTGTAATTACGGACTGCTGCGATCTGCGAGAGCATCGGTGCGGTGATCTTCGCACCTTCGTTAACGATCTTTTCACCGCGCTTGAGGGAAACATTGGGCAATTGTGCGTTATCGATCGCGGACTGACGGGCAGATTCGGTCGCGACGCTGTCGTAAGAAACACTCGGTTCCAGCAGGATCTCGGTCGCGGTGAAAAATGCGTCGGCCTCTTTCGTTGAAAAGCTTTTGACCCCGGCGAGGCGCGTTTTTAGTTTTGCCCGGGCGGTCGACAGCATTGTCCAGTTACTCTCAGGCATCGAAACGGTTGCCTGCTGCCCCGGTTTTGAACGATCAAAAACTACGACGTCCGTCTGAAAATACTGTTTCTCAGAATCGTCATAGATATAGCCCTCACTGCTCTCACGCAAAGCGCTTTGCACGGCGTCCAGTTCGTTTCGGGTGAATGTCCGCGACGCCAATATCTTGCCGATCTCAGCTCCACCGGCTCCGGTCCAGTGTGTTTCATTTTTCGAATCGGTGTTCGACTGTTTGCCTTCCGAGGTTTCCCCGCCGTGACGCTGGAGCTTTTCCCAGGCGGAAACAAAACTCTGAACAGCCTGATCAGCTTTGTTCGATTCGTAACGAAATATCGGCTTGACCGATGCCTTGGCCTCGGCCTTTTTGCGTTCGGCTTCGTCGGGGTTTACAAAGTAAATATCGGCCGGCGACGTAATGCTTTCACGGGCGATATCGCCCTCCTGATAGACGGTCTCTGTCGACGAACGCCACAACGGATTTTGAATAAGCAGCGTAGTGACCAGACAAAGAAATGAAAACGCGATCCAAAATTTCTGCGAATCAGAAAGCGCCGAAAAAGGCTTTGCGGCTATCGCAAAAACCTTTTCCCACCAACGCGTGGCAGGCGATTTCAGATCTTTGATCCGTTTACTCATTCGTTCTTTTTAACGGCGAAATATGCTAAAAATAGTTAATTCTGTTTCAAATATTTCGTCTATTTCTACCTTAAGACTCTCATCCGGCGGCTTCCACCAATGATTCCTCGCTTAAAACCTGAAAATTCGGATCGAGAACTACGATCAATTCGCCAATTGCCTCTACCATCGGTCGAAGCGATTCGCGACGGATAGCTGAAATTGACACGCAACGGGCATCGGTGTCAAGCGTTATCTGCCTCGTCAGGCTGGCGATCTCGGCCCGTTTCAGCAGATCGGTCTTGTTTAATACGATCAATTGCGGAATTTCGTTAAAATTAAGATCGTTTATGATTTTGACCACCGAGGCGATCTGCTGGATAACACGCGGATGCGAGGCGTCCACAACATGCACGAGCAAGTCGCTGTCAGCGATCTCCTCAAGCGTCGCCCTAAACGCCGAAACCAACGCCTCGGGAAGATCGCGGATAAATCCGACCGTATCGTTGATTATCACTTCCTGATCGTATGGCAAACGCAGACGCCGCGAAGTTGGGTCGAGCGTCGCAAACATCTTTTTTTCGGCGTAAACCTCGCTCTGTGTTAACGAATTAAGCAGCGTTGACTTCCCTGCGTTGGTATAGCCGACTAGCGAGATGATCGGCAGATGTTTTTGAACGCGTTTCTTTCTTCGTTCCTGTCGCTGGTGTCCGAGACTGTCAACCTGTTTTTCCAAATTCGCAATGCGGTCGCGAACACGGCGACGATCGGTCTCAAGCTTTGTCTCACCCGGCCCGCGTCCGCCGATGCCGCCGGCGAGGCGTGAAAATGCCGAATTCTGGCCAATGACGAGTCGCGGCAGCAGGTATTTTAGCTGCGCGAGCTCTACCTGCAGCTTACCTTCGCGGCTCTGCGCTCGTTGGGCGAAAATATCTAGGATCAATTGCGGACGGTCGATTACCTTTAGTTCCGTCGCATCGCTAAGCGAGCGTACCTGAGCTGGACTCAATTCTGTATCGAAAACCAGAATGTCCGCTCCCAGACGCATAGAGCGGATCAGCAGATCATCGAGTTTACCCTTTCCAAGCACGGTTTTGGGGTCAATCTGAGGACGGCGTTGGATGACGGTGTCTAGGATCACCACATCGGCTGATTCGGATAACTCTCTCAACTCCGCGAGCGATTCCGCTGCGACGTCTGTGTCGCCGGTAGTCACGCCGACGAGGATCGCCCGGTCGCGACCGGTTTGACGATTTCTCGCCGTCAGACGGATGCGGGCCATTTCGTCTTCGAGCGAATTTATAAGAGACGCAAAATCGGTATCAAGTTGGGATGGGATGTTTGGTTCGAGGAATTCGTAAGGCAGCGACTGAGCCTCGGCCTCTAAACTCTCGGCGGCCGTCGGAACGAGATGCGCCGAATAGACCATTCCCGGCAGGCCGTCTTTGCGGTCAACCTGAATTATCGACATCAGATCGAGCCGGAGCAGGGCGAGATCGGTGAGATCGTCCTGCGTCAGCTTTTCACCGGCAAGGTGCGTGTGTACACAACGAAGACCGCGAAAACGGTCCTCGGATACGCGGGCACGTCCAAAATCTGGAAGTTCGATTCCCTTTGCGGTTCCGACCATAACGTATTCGATCTGGCCTTTTCGATTTATAAGCACGCCGATCTGCCGTCCCGTCTCGTGCGAAAGTTCGGTCATTTGACGGGCAAGTTCGGGTGAGATAATTGTATCGGCAGAGACTCGCCGCGTACCCAATTTCTCGATCCTGCGAAGCTGATTGTGCTTTAGACCGCGTGTAAATCCGTGAACGATATTGATAAGGTTCTCTACCTCCGTGAACGTTCCTGATTATACCAAATACTGCGGAAACCGTGACTGAAACGACCGGTATGATAAAATCATAAACATAATATGGAAGAACTCGATATTGATCTGCCCAACGCAAAACTCGCGTACACCATCATCCAATCGCTCCTCGACGGCCACGAGGCTCTCGGCG
>Ga0209023_10002050_pt1 | contig 25941 bp, 26 predicted proteins | sample LakOneMetagenome_FD_187468 | JGI IMG/M metagenome (GOLD analysis project Ga0209023, IMG submission 187468) | Freshwater and sediment microbial communities from Lake Erie, Canada (SPAdes) (version 2) | ecosystem: Environmental > Aquatic > Freshwater > Lentic | place: Lake Erie, Canada... | reverse complement strand
CTGCCCGCCCGTCCACTTGCGTAACACGGCGCCGGGGCGCCGTGGCTCAGGCAGGAATTACCAGCCCAGGTCCTTCAGCATCGGCAGGGTCAGGTCCTTCGGCGGTTTCACTTCCAGCGTCAGGTCGGCGTTGATGCTCGGTTCCATCAGCAGGTTCGGGAATGCCGAGGTGTCGAAGTGCGAGACCGAGGAGCCGGGGACCAGCGGGTTCGGGGTGTACAGCAGCGGACGTCCTGCCACGTCGGCGCCGGCCCTGCGGTTCGGGTCGATCGCCAGCGTCGCGGTCACCTGGCCCGGCTGGGCGCGCGAGCCGTAGGGCTTGGCGGCGGCCACGGCGGCCATCAGCATCGCGCCATCGGCCTGCGAGACGCCGACCGACGGGATCCGGACTGCGGAATTCGTGCCGCCCGGGGTGAAGCCGCCGGCCGCATTATTCGCCAGCACCACGCCGACGGCACCGACGTCCTGCGCGTTTTTCACCTTCAGGTTGAAGTCGCAGCCACCGCGGCTGATGATCGGGACCTTGCCCTTGGCCGCCGCCGCATTCGCCGCGTTGAACGGCGAGCAGCCCGGACCGGCTTCGCCGGCCTGGGTGGCGATCACGGCCAGCGGGCCGAGCATGCCGGTGCTGGGAACGGCCGGGCCGAAGGTCGATGGGCTGTACGGAGCGGTCGGGATCGGGCCGGCCGGGCTGGCCGACTTCACGACCGGCAGCGGCGCCAGCATGGTGGCGCCGGCGACGGTATTCGGACCGGTCCAGGCCAGCTGCCCCGGATTGATCGCCGACGCCTTGCGTTCGGCATCGGTCATGTCCAGCCAGGATTTCTTGGCAGTGTTGTCGTACATGAAACCTTCCCAGACGCTCGGGTAGCCGTACACACGCTGGCCGGTTCCGGTGGCGACGCCGAGGACGGATACGCCGAGTCCGTGACCCAGCTCATGCAGCAGGGTGGCCGCAAAGTCGACCTCGTCGCCTTCGTTGCCGTCCAGGCCCAGGTAGAAGGGGCTGCCGTCGAGGCAACCCGGCTGGCCGAGGCGGGCGTTGAACTGGGTCTTGATGTCCATGCCGGCCAGGCCCGGCGTGTTGGCGGACAGATTCCTGCCGAGCAGCTTGTTGGCGAGCGCCTGTGGGTACAGGGTCGGATTCGCGCCGCCTTCTTCGGTCAGGATCCAGATGCGATTGGCGCCGGCGCTGCCGAGGGTTGCGGAGCTCGACGTGCAGGTGAGGTTTTCCCAGCCGGCCGAGACCGTGATCTCGACGTCGCTGTCCAGGTTCCGCTCCCAGACATCGGCCACGTAACGGTACACGTTCATGCGTTGCTGGCCGAGCGTGGTGCCCATGTTGCCGCCGACCGGCGCCACCGGCGTCGGGTCGTTGAAGCCGACCCCGGCCGGATCGCGGCTCGTGATCTTGATGGTGGCGGCTTCGGTGGCCAGGCAGGTCAGGGCAGCGGCGGCGGCGATCAGGGTGCGTGCAACGGTACGCGAGTATGGTTTGGTGTGCATGTTTACTCCGTGACAGCCTGGGTGGTGTGGACGTGACCTTTTGCCGCGGCGTCGGCGGCGGCCCCATGGGAATCGAAGCATTGGCGCTCGATCTTGCCATCGGCCTTGCGTACCGCGACGGACATCGACATCATCTCGTCGGGCACCTGGAAGCCGCGGACGGTGCCGGTGCTGTCCAACGTCTTCACGATCGGCTGCGCCACCAAGCGCAAGCGGGCTTTGGCAGCATCTGCCTGCGCCTTCAGCGTCGCCGCTTCGGCGGCGGTCGGGGCGCGCAGCTGGCCGGTTTGCGGATCCTTGACAACGGTCAGGGACTCGGCGGCCTGGGGTGCGGCTTGCTGTTGGGCGGCTTCCTGGGCGCTGGCGCCCTGGACGCTCAGGCCCAGCAGGGCCAGGGTGATGCCGGCGGCGCGCAGCAGGCGCTGGCCGGATGGGTGTTTCTGGGACATGGAATTCTCCTCGAATCGGGATGGGTGAAACACGCTGTCGGATGCCTGTATCGCTCAGCCGCGCTTGCGGCGGCGGGTCGAAAGCAGGCCGATGACGCCGGCGCCCAGGATCAGCATGCTCGACGGTTCCGGGATGGCGCTGATGGTCAGGTTGTCGAAGCCGATGTAGTTGGAGAAGTCGGCGTCGCCCGTGTACAGCAGCGCGAAGCGGGCGTCGCCCGAATACAGGCCTTTCTCGAAGCGGGCCTGGTAGCGCACCCAACCATCGGTATCGGCGGTGCGGGCGCGCGCCAGGCTGAAGTCGCCCGTGTCGGTACTGCCGTTGCTCAAGCCAAAGGAGAAATTGTCTTCGAAGCCGTCGGCGGCCGCGCCGCGCACCCAGAACGACACGATGGCGCCCTGGTCGATGGAGAACTCGGGGGTGATCAGCCAGTTGGCGATGGTGCCGCCGGCCTGGGCATTGTTGTAGTTTGCGGCGATGTAGCTGTTGGGCGCGCCGGTGAGCGATCGGAACTGCGTTTCGTCGCCCTGGTACCAGCCGGTCGTGCCAAGCGACGTGCTGGCATTGTTCGTGACCCAGCCCTTGGCAGCCAGGGTGCTGACATTGTCGAAACCTTCATTCACCAGATAGTCGGCCTGAGCCGAAGCCATCATTCCCGACATTACCAGTGCAGCTAGTGCTTTCTTCATCATCGAGTGCGCTCCAAAGAGATGGACGGTGAGCCTGGCGCGCTTGTGGCAGCCGGCTCAGAATGTTGCGGCGATATATGCATCGACCGGTACCGTCTGTTAGGCATTTAACGTGCCAGGGGCTCAGGTCCTTGATTTCGCTGAAAAAAATTGAGCAATGACAAAGAATTAAGGGCAGGTTGTAAGATTTATCGACAAATACACGACAATTTCTTACATTTTGCACCACAAAAGTGCTCGGATGACGGCATTGTCAATACAATCGCCGGCAGCCTGAGGAATGCTGCAGTGCGGACGCAAGAGTGCCGGACGAGGGGCGCGGAATGTCGGGTCCGCAGGGGATCGCAGTGCATCATTACGGGGCAGGGCGGCTGCGCCCCAGGCGTCGGAAAACCTGACAGTAAATACGGGCAGCGGGACGAAGCTGCCTCATCCGCATGACACTGGGCTGGCAGGGATGGGGGCCGACTGGCGCCGGCGACCGGAGAGGGCACAAAACAAAAACGCCAACCGATGCGGGTTGGCGTTTTGCTTGGGAATTCTTGGTGGCCCGGGGCGGAATCGAACCACCGACACAAGGATTTTCAATCCTCTGCTCTACCAACTGAGCTACCAGGCCAAGAGAGGCATGATTATAGCCAGCGATTTTCATCTGCGCAAGCCCCCGGCGGCGCGATGCGTCCACGACGCCCGAGCGCGCTGTTGGCATCTCGCTATAATGTGTTTCATGACTACCACCACCGCCCAGCACCGCAGCGACGTCTGCATCGTCGGCAATGGCGCCATCGCCAAGACTGCCGCCCTCGGTTTCGCCCAGTCGGGGTACAGCGTCACCCTGCTGGTGCCGCCATCGCGCCCGGCGCCGGAGATTCCGACGGCCTCGGCCGCGCAACAACCCTGGGACGTGCGGGTCTACGCCCTGAACCACACGGCGCACGACCTGCTGGCCGGGCTCAAGGTCTGGGGTGCGCTCGACCTGGCGCGCGTGCAGGCGGTCGATGCGATGGATATCCACGGCGACGGCCAGCAGGGCGGCAGCCTCGGTTTCGACGCCTTCGGCGCCCATGTCGGCACCCTGGCCTGGATCGTCGAGGACAGCAACCTGAACGGCGCGCTGGATGCGGCGCTCAAGTTCGCGGCCAACGTGCAGATCGTCTCCGGCTGCGCGGTGGACCTGAGCTGCAGCGAAGCGGGGGCGGGCATCGTGCTGGAAGACGGCAAGAAGATCGCCTGCGAGCTGGTGGTCGGCGCCGACGGGCGCGAATCCTGGGTGCGCGGCCAGTGCGACATCGGGGTCGACTACCGCATGTACCACCAGCGCGCCATCGTCACCAATTTCGCCTGCGAGAAGCCGCACCATGGCGTGGCCTACCAGTGGTTCACCTGCGCCGACGGCATCATTGCGCTGCTGCCGCTGCCCGGCAACCGGGTGTCCCTGGTCTGGTCGGCGCCGGAAACCCTGGCCGACACCCTCATGGACGAGTCCCTCGGCGAGCTGGCGATCCGCCTCGGCGAATACGCCGACGACAAGCTGGGCGCCCTGCGCCCCCTGCAGCCGGAAGCCGTCAAGGCCGTGCCCCTGGCGCTGGTGCGCCCGCACTCGCTGGTGGCGCCGCGCGTGGTGCTGGTGGGCGACGCCGCCCACGCCGTGCATCCGCTGGCCGGCCACGGCATGAACCTGGGCTTCGGCGACATCCACGACCTGCTGCAGGTGCTGCGCGAGCGCGAAGACCGGCGCGGCATTGCCGACGAGCGGGTGCTGGCGCGCTATGCCCGCAAGCGCAAGGAAGACGTGCTGCTGATGCAATGGGCGACGGACGGACTCGAACGTTTGTTCGGCGCCAACCTCGAGCCAGTACGCGTCGTCCGCAATTTCGGATTAAACTTGCTCGATAAATTGCCTATGGTTAAGCGTCGCCTGATGGCGCACGCGATGGGCAAGTAACTTCCAGGGAACACACCATGTTGAAAACCAAGGTCGCCGTCCTGCTGGCGACGGGCCTGCTCGCATCCTGCGTCGAGGCGCAGAACACCGAAGCCGCCATCAAGAAGGCGCTCGAACCGAAGCTGGGCGGCGCCAAGATCGAATCGGTCCGCGAAACCCCCTACGGCGGCCTGTACGAGGTGCGCGTGGCCGGCGACATCCTGTATACAGACAAGAAGGGCGACTACCTGTTCATCGGCCACGTCTACGACACCAAGACCTCGACCGACCTGACCCGCGCCCGCATCGACGAGATCAACAAAATCAAGTTCTCGGAACTGCCGCTGGAGATGGCCCTCAAGCAGGTCAAGGGCGACGGCAAGCGCACCATCGCCGTGTTCGAAGACCCGAACTGCGGCTACTGCAAGCGCCTGCGCCAGACCACGCTCAAGGAGCTGGACAACGTCACCATCTACACCTTCATGTACAACATCCTGTCCGAGGATTCCTTCGCGAAGTCGAAGAACATCTGGTGCGCACCCGACCGCGTGAAGGCCTGGGACGACTGGATGATCAACGGCAAGGTGCCGCCGAGCGCGCCGGCCGCCTGCGAGACCCCGAACGACAAGATCGTCGCCCTCGGCCAGAAACTCAAGATCCAGGGCACGCCGGCAATCTTCTTCACCGACGGCTCGCGCATTCCGGGCGCGGTCGACCTGAAGACGCTGGAAGCCAAGCTGCAGTCGCTCAAATAAGTCGTAGCTGCAGTTGTAGGGTGGGCGGCTTGTCCGCCCACGCGTTCAACTCACGGATGCTCTGTGGTCGAGCAATTGATAATTGTCCGCGTGGGCAAGAAACTTGCCCACCCTACGAAAAACAAAACCAAAAACGTAGTCCAAACAGGGAGTAGTGCATGGTGACCTTGAACATCAACGGGCGCGACCTGCAGGTCGACGCCGATCCTTCCACGCCCATCCTGTGGGCGCTGCGCGACAACCTCAATATGACCGGCACCAAGTTCGGCTGCGGCGCTGCCCTGTGCGGCGCCTGCACCGTGCACCTGGACGGCAACCCGATCCGCTCCTGCATCACGCCGGTTTCAAGCGCGCAGGGCATGAAGATCACCACCATCGAGGCGATGGAAAGCGATAGCGTCGGCAAGGCGGTGCAGGATGCCTGGGTCAAGCACGACGTGCCGCAATGCGGCTACTGCCAGAGCGGCCAGGTGATGAGCGCCGTGGTCCTGCTGCGCACCAACAAGCGCCCGAGCGACGCCGACATCGACAACGCGATGAGCGGCAATATCTGCCGCTGCGGCACCTACCAACGGATCCGCGCGGCCATCAAGGATGCCGCCAAGACCCTGGCCTGAAGGAGAAGCCATGCACATCGACTGGATCGACCGCGTGCTAGCCGCCCGCGCCATCGGCAGCGGCCTGTCGCGCCGCGGCTTCCTGAAGACCGGCGCGCTGGCGACAAGCGGCCTGGTGCTGGGCTTCGTCGTCCCTGGCGCCAACCGCTTCGTCCAAGCCCAGGGGCCCAAGGTCTACGCCCCCAACGCTTTCCTGCGCATTGCGTCCGACAACATCGTCACCGTCATCGTCAACCGCCTGGAATTCGGGCAGGGCGTACACACCTCGCTGCCGATGCTGATCGCCGAGGAACTCGACGCCGACTGGTCGCAGATGCGCGGCGAACTGGCGCCGGCCGGCGACATCTATAAAGACCCGGCCTTCGGCATCCAGATCACCGGCGGCTCGGGCAGCATCGCGCGCGGCTTCACCCAGTACCGCGAGATCGGCGCCCGCGCCCGCGCGATGCTGGTGGCGGCCGCCGCCGAGCAGTGGAAAGTCCAGCCTGGCCAGTGCCGGACCGAGAAGGGTGTCGTATTCGGCCCGGCCGGCCAGAAGGCCAGCTACGGTTCGCTGGCCGAGGCCGCGATGAAGCAGCCGATGCCCACCACCGTCGTGCTCAAGGACGCGAAAGCCTTCCGCTACATCGGCAAACCCATGCGCCGCATCGATGCGCGCGCCAAGTCGAGCGGCCGCCAGCAGTTCGGCATCGACTTTACGCCGGAAAATGCCGTCACGGTCGTGGTGGCGCGCCCGCCGGTGTTCGGCGCCAAAGTGGCGAAGTTCGACGCCGGCGCAGCGCGCGCCGTGAAGGGCGTGCTCGACGTGCTGGAAGTGGACCTGGACCGCGGCGCGCGTGGTGTGGCCGTGTTCGCAAAGGGCTACTGGCCGGCCAAGCAGGGCCGCGACGCCCTGAACGCCGAATGGAATACGGCGGATGTCGAGAAGGTGAGCTCCGACGCCCAGCTGGCGCGCTACCGCGAACTGGCCAAGGCGCCGGGCGGCGCTGTCGCGCGCCAGGCCGACGTCTCGAAGCTGGCCGGCGCGCCGCACCGCATTTCGGCCGTGTATGAATTTCCCTACCTGGCGCATGCGCCGATGGAGCCGCTCAACTGCGTGGTCGACCTGAAGGGCGACGCCTGCACGATCTGGGCCGGCACCCAGTTCCAGACCGTCGACCAGCAGGTGGCGGCGCAACTGCTGGGCTTGAAACCCGAGCAGGTCACGATCAACACCATGATGGCGGGCGGCGGCTTCGGCCGGCGCGCGGTGCCGTCGTCGGACTGGATCGGCGACGCCGTGCGCATCGCCAAGGCCTACCGAGCCGCCGGCCACGCCGGCCCCGTGAAGATCGTGTGGAGCCGCGAGGACGATATCCGCGGCGGCTACTACCGTCCCTCCTATGTGCACCGCGCCGACATCGGCATCGATGCCAGGGGCGAGATCGTGGCCTGGGACCACAAGGTGGTCGGCCAGTCCATCATGGCCGGCACCCTGTTCGAGCCGATGATGGTCAAGAACGGCGTCGACGGCACCACCATCGAAGGCATGGGTGAGCCGTATGCCCTGCCCATGAACCTCGCCGTCGACGGCGTGAAGCAGAACGTGCCGGTGCTGTGGTGGCGTTCGGTCGGCTCGACCCATACCGCCTACGTGATGGAAACCCTGATCGACAAGGCGGCCCACGTTGCCAGGGTCGACCCGGTCGCCTACCGCAAGAAACTGATGGGCGAGAAGCATGCGCGCCACCGCGCCGCCCTGGACCTGGCGGTCGCCAAGTCCGGCTACGGCAAGAAGGGCTTGCCGAAAGGACGCGCCTGGGGCGTGGCGGTGCACGAGTCCTTCGGCTCGGTGGTCGCCTACGTGGTCGAGGCATCGCTGGTCGATGGCGTGCCGAAACTGCACCGCGCGGTCGCCGGCGTGCACTGCAACCAGCCGGTGAATCCGCTCTCGATCGAGGCGCAGATCCAGGGTGCGGCGCTGATGGGACTGGGCATGACCCTGCCGGGCGCCGCCATCACGTTCAAGGATGGCGTGGTCGAGCAGCAGAACTTCGGCGACTACGTGGTGGCGCGCCACCACGAGATGCCGCAGGTCGAGGTGCACATCGTGCCGTCGAACGATCCGCCGACCGGCATCGGCGAGCCGGGCCTGCCGCCGCTGGCGCCGGCCTTCGCCAACGCCGTGTTCCGCCTGACCGGCAAGCGCCTGCGCAAGCTGCCTTTCGACCTGGCGTCGGCGTAAGGCCGTGGCGGGCCTGACCGGCATCTTGCTGGCCGCCGGGCGCGGCCGCCGCTTCGATCCCGCGGGGGCACGCAACAAGCTCCTGCAGACGCTGCCCGGCGGCGAGCGCGTGGTCGCGGCCAGCGCCCGCCATCTCCTCGCTTGCCTGCCGCGCGTGGTCGCCGTCGTTCCGCCGGATGACGGTGGCGTAGGGGACATCCTGCGTGGCCTCGGCTGCGAGGTCACCGTGTGTCCTGACGCCGACACCGGCATGGGCGCCTCGCTCGTGCATGCGCTGCGCCACTCCCTGCCTGCCGAAGGCTGGCTGGTGGCGCTGGGCGACATGCCCTTCGTCGCACCGGCCACCCTCGTCGCCCTGCGCGAGGCCGTCATCCACGGCGCCGGCATTGCCGTGCCGGTGTATGCGGGACAACGCGGCAACCCGGTCGGCTTCGGGGCCTGCCATCGGGATGCGCTGCTGGGCCTGGGTGGCGACCAGGGCGCGCGCCGCCTGCTGCAGGCGCATCCCGTCACGGAAATCCTTGTTCAGGATCGCGGCATCCTGCGCGATATCGACACACCCTCGGACCTGCCCGCTTGACATATGCATGTCAATGTTTCCAGTCGTGATCGAATCCGATTACACTAGGGAGCATATTCCGGCCGCACGTCCCTACAAAATGAAAAAACCTTTCGAAAAAAAGCGCACCGCGCAGCCAGCCATCCAGTATGCGATCGTCCCCAAGGACCTGGCGGCGCACCTGTTCAACGTCACGGTCACGGTAGCGGCCCCCGACCCTGAGGGACAGGTCTTCTCTCTCCCGGCATGGATCCCGGGCAGCTACATGATCCGTGAATTCGCCCGCAACATCGTGCGCATCCGCGCCGAAAGCGGCGGCACCGACGTGCTGCTTACCAAGCTGGACAAGCATTCCTGGCGCGCCGCGCGCACGAGCGGTCCCCTGACCCTGCACTACGAGGTCTATGCCTGGGACCTGTCGGTGCGCGCCGCCCACCTCGACCAGACCCATGGCTTCTTCAACGGCACCAGCGTGTTCCTGCGCGTGGTCGGCCAGGAGGCCTTGTCGCAGCAGGTCGACATCCAGCGCCCGGGCGACCCGGCGGCGAAATCCTGGCGCGTGGCCACCGCGATGAAGGAACTGGGCGCCAAGCGCTACGGCTTCGGCACCTATGTGGCCGCGAACTACGACGAGCTGATCGACCACCCGGTCGAGATGGGCGACTTCGAGCTGGCCACCTTCAAGGCGCACGGCATCCCGCACGACATCGTCATCACCGGCCGCGTGCCGAACCTGGACATGGCGCGCCTGCAGGCCGACCTGAAAGCCATCTGCGAAACCCAGATCGCCTTCTTCGAGCCGCAGACGAAGAAAGCGCCGATGGACCGCTATGTGTTCATGACCATGGCCGTCGGCGACGGCTACGGCGGCCTGGAACACCGCGCTTCCACCGCCCTGATCTGCGCACGCGCCGATCTGCCGAGCACGGCCAGCCCGAAGACCGCCGAGCCGGGCGAAGGCTACCTGCGCTTCCTTAGCCTGTGCAGTCACGAGTACTTCCACACCTGGAACGTCAAGCGCATCAAGCCGGCCGTGTTCGCGCCCTACGACCTGCAGGTCGAGAATTACACGCCGCTCCTGTGGCTGTTCGAAGGCTTCACCAGCTATTACGACGACCTGATGCTGGTGCGCGCCGGGATCATCGGCGAGGCGACCTATTTCAAGCTGCTGTCCAAGACCATCGGCGGCGTGTTGCGCGGCAGCGGCCGCAGCAAGCAGAGCGTGGCCGAATCGAGCTTCGACGCCTGGAGCAAGTACTACCGCCAGGACGAAAACTCGCCGAACGCCATCATCAGCTACTACACCAAGGGTTCGCTGATCGGCCTGGCCTTCGACCTGACCATCCGCGCCAAAACCAATGGCGGCAAGTCGCTCGACGACGTGATGCTGGCGCTGTGGGAACGCTTCGGCCGCGACTTCTACAAGGGCGCCGGACGTGGCGTGACGGACGCCGAAGTCGAAGCCATCTTCGACGAGGTCGCCGGGGCCCGCCTGCGCACCCAGTTCGACCGCTGGGTGCGCGGCACCGAAGACCTGCCGCTGGCCAAGCTGTATGCCGGTTTCGGCGTCAAGCTGGTGGACGAGCGCAAGGGCGGCAAGCCTTCGCTGGATGCCGGCATCGGCCGCGACGCGCTGGGCGCCAAGCTGACCCAGGTCCACGAAGGCGGCGCCGCCCACCGCGCGGGCCTGTCGGCGCACGACGTGGTGATCGCGATCGACGGCCTGCGCGTGATCGGCAATCCCTCGAACGTCGACACCCTGCTGTGCCGCTACCGCGTCGGCGACAAGGTCAGGGTCCACGCCTTCCGCCGCGACGAGCTGATGGAATTCGACGTCACCCTGCAGGGCGACCGCGTGCCGGGCATCACCCTGTCACAGGCCGTCGCAGGAAAAAAGTCGACGGCCCTCAAACGCCCCAGCGCCGTCTAACCGTAGGGTGGGCGGCTTTGCCGCCCACGCGTTCAAACCGATCCCGCACCGAGGCTCACTTTGAAATTTGCCCTGATCGCCGCCATCCTCTCGCTCGTCACTGCATCGGCATCCGCCCAACTCCCCGCCCCCCTGAAATCCGACGTCACCACGCGGGTGAACGGCATGTACCCCTGGCTCGACACGGTCTACAAGGACCTGCACGCCAACCCCGAAATCGCCTTCCAGGAAGTCCGCACCGCCGGCAAGCTCGCCGCCGAAATGCGCAAGCTCGGCTTCGAGGTAACGGAAAAGGTCGGCAAGACCGGCATCGTCGCCGTCCTGAAGAACGGCGCAGGCCCCACCGTGCTGGTGCGCACCGAGATGGACGGCCTGCCGATGGAAGAAAAGACCGGCCTGCTCTACGCCAGCCGCGCGAAAGCGGTGAGCAACGGCAGCGAGAGTTTCGTCACTCACAGCTGCGGCCACGACATCCACATGGCCGGCTGGCTCGGCACCGCGCGCACACTGGCCGAGATGAAGGGCAAATGGAAGGGCACCCTGGTCTTCATCGCCCAGCCTGCCGAAGAGATCGTCTCCGGCGCGAAAGCCATGCTGGACGACGGCCTGTTCAAGCGCTTCCCGAAACCGGACTACGCTTTCGCCCTGCATTCCTGGCCGCTGGCCCACGGCACGGTCGGCTTCAACGACGGGCCGGTCTCGTCGAATTCGGACGCGATCGAGATCGTCTTCAAGGGCCGCGGCGGCCATGGTTCGGCGCCCGATAAATCGCTCGATCCGATCACCATCGCGGCGCGCTTCGTGGTCGACGTGCAGACCGTCGTCAGCCGCGAGAAGGATCCGAAGGAGTTCGGCGTCGTGACCATCGGCGCCATCAACGGCGGCACGGTCGGCAACATCATCCCGGACAGCGTGCAGGTGCGCGGCACCATCCGGTCCTACAGCCCGGCCGTGCGCGCCAAGCTGCTGGAGGGCGTGCGCCGCGTGGCCAACGCTTCCGCCGCCATGGCGGGCGCACCGGCCCCTGACGTGCTCTTGACGTCTGGCGGCGCGGCCATCGTCAACAGCGAAGCGCTGGTGACGAAGACCGAAGCCGTGTTCAAGGACGCTTTCGGCGCCGCCAACGCCCAGCGCATGCCGGCGATGACGGCCAGCGAAGACTTCTCGCTGTTCGTCAACGAAGGCGTTCCTTCGATGTTCTTCTTCACCGGCGTCTACGATCCAAAGGCGGTGCAGGAGGCTGAACGCGAAGGCGGCAAGCCGATCGCCTTCAACCATTCGCCCTTCTACGCGCCGGTGCCGGAACCGTCGATCAAGACCGCCGCACAGGCCATGAGTTTGGCGGTGCTCAACGTCCTCGGCCGCTGATGGTCAACTGAACTTCAATCCTGCGGGCCGGCGAGGGTCCGCAGCTGGAAGCGGTAATCGCGGTCGAACAGGAAGGTTTCGGAGAAGGTCATCGCCTCGGTATTGGCCGCCACCAGGCCTTCCGGCCGGGGCAGCGGGCCGCTGCGCAGCATCGAGGCCAGGGCGACGCGCGACGCATCGGGGTCGCGCGAGCGCTGCACCCGCACATCGGTCAGCTGGCCTTCCTTATCCACGGTAATGTTCACCACCACAATCGCCGGCAGCATCGGCGGCAGGCGACCGCTGAAGGTGCGGTCTGCATTGCGCTCGACGATGTGGCGCGCCACGTGCGTCTTGTAGGCGTCGAGCGTGAGCGAAGGGCTTGGTGCGGGCGCGGCGGTTGGGACAGGATCGACTGCGATCGCGCTGCGTTCTTCGACCGGGACGGGTGGGGGAGGGCTGGCGCAGCCGGACAGGAGCGCCAGCAGGAGCGGGCAGAACGCTTTACTGCGAAGAAAAGTGTTCATGGCGGATGAAGGAGCGTCGCAGGTTGACGCCTCGAGGGCGTTCAACTTCGACGCTTCTGCTCATCCGGAGTTCCGCAGCAGGTGCGGAAATGAGAATTAGCCGAACAGGCGCTCCAGCTCGACACCAGGCTCGGGTGCGCGCATGAAGGCTTCACCGACCAGGAAGGCGTGCACGTTCGCCTCGCGCATGCGCTGCACGTCCGCCGGCCCCATGATCCCCGATTCGGTCACCACCAGGCGATCCTGCGGGATGCGCGGCAGCAGGCCGAGTGTGGTGTCGAGCGAGACCTCGAAGGTGCGCAGGTTGCGGTTGTTGATGCCCACCAGTGGCGTTCTCAAGCGCAGGGCCGCGGTCAGTTCCTCGCCGTCGTGCACTTCGACCAGCACGTCCATGCCGAGCTCCAGCGCGCAGGCTTCGAGCTCCGCCATCAGGCCGTGGTCCAGCGCCGACACGATCAGGAGGATGGCGTCCGCCCCCATCGCGCGTGCCTCATAGACCTGGTAAGGGTCGACGATGAAGTCCTTGCGGATCACCGGCAGCGCGCAGGCTGCCCGCGCCTGACGCAGGTAGTCCACGGAACCCTGGAAGAACTGCACGTCGGTCAGCACCGACAGGCAGGCCGCGCCGTGCTGCGCATAGCTCTGCGCGATGCTTGCGGGCTGGAAGTCCGGGCGCAGCACGCCTTTCGAAGGCGAGGCCTTCTTCACTTCCGCGATGATGCCGGCGTGGCCGGCGGAGATCTTGTTGCGCAGGCTCCGTTCGAAACCGCGGATGCCCTGGCGCGCTTCGAGGTCGCTTTCCACTTCGCGGCGCAGGCTGTAGAGGTCGCGCTGCTTTTTTGCGGCAGCCACTTCATCGGCCTTCACGGCCAGGATCTTGTTCAGGATATCGGACATAGGAAACTCAGGTTTGCTTGGACAGTGCGAGCTTCACGCCAAGCCAGACGAACAGGCCGCCCGTGGCCCGGTTGAGCCACAGCGAGACGGAAGGATTGAGCTTGAGGCGCTCGCTGGCCTTGGCCGTGGTGAGCGCCAGGCCGCAGCACCACAGCATGCCGTTGACGTTGAAGATGCAGCCCAGGATGATGAAGGCCATCGCCTTGCTTGGTGCATCGAGCGCGATGAACTGCGGCACGAAGGCCAGGAAGAACAGCGCGACCTTCGGGTTCAGCACATTGGTGAGAAAACCCTGGGCGAAGATCTTCCTGTAGGGCAGAGCTGCCAGCACCGGAGCCTTCGCTTCACCACTCGCCTTGCGGCTGCGCAGCAGGCCCACTGCCATATAGAGGATGTAGGCCGCGCCGAACAGCTTCACCACCGTGAAAGCCGTCGCCGAGGTCGACAGCACCGCCGACAGGCCCAGCGCGGCCGCGAAGATGTGCACCATCGTCCCGGCGCCGATGCCGAGCGAGGCGGCGACGCCGGCGCGCCAGCCCTGGGTCGCGCTGCGGGTCATGATCAGGAGCGAATCGGGACCCGGCATGATGTTCAGCAGCAGTCCGGAAATGATGAACAGGGGAAGGTCATGGATGCCGAACATGCTGGGGTCCTTTTATGCGTGGCCGCCGAGCTGGCGCGTGACGGTGACGAATTGCTCGAGTTTGGCCAGGGCCGCGCCGGACGCGATGGTAGCGCGCGCCTTCGCCAGTCCTTCCTCGATCGAGGACGCCACTCCGGCTGCATACAGGGCGGTGCCGGCGTTCAGCGCCACGATGTCGCAGGCCGGTCCCGGCTCGCCGCGCAGCGCTTCCAGCACGCGCTCTTTCGATTCGGCGGTGTTGGCCACCTTCAGGTTGCGGCTCGAGATCATCGCCAGGCCGAAGTCTTCCGGATGGATCTCGTATTCGCGGATTTCGCCGTTCACGAGTTCTCCGACCAGGGTGCCGGCGCCCAGGGACACTTCGTCCATATTGTCGCGGCCCCAGACCACCATCGCATGCTGGGCGCCGAGGCGCTGCAGCACGCGCACCTGAATGCCGACCAGGTCGGGGTGGAACACGCCCATCAGGATGTTGGGCGCGCCGGCCGGATTGGTCAGCGGCCCCAGGATGTTGAAGATGCTGCGCACGCCGAGCTCGCGGCGCACCGGCGCCACATGCTTCATGGCCGCGTGGTGGTTGGGTGCGAACATGAAGCCGATGCCGGTCTGGGCGATCGACTGGGCGATCTGCTCGGGTTTCAGGTCGATCTGGGCGCCGAGCGATTCGATCAGGTCGGCGCTGCCGGAAGACGACGACACGCTGCGCCCGCCGTGCTTGGCCACGCGGGCCCCGGCGGCGGCGGCGACGAACATCGACGCGCTCGAGATATTGAAAGTGTTGGCGCCGTCGCCGCCCGTGCCGACGATGTCGAGCAGGTGGGTGGTGTCGGCCATCGGCACCTTGGTCGAGAATTCGCGCATCACCTGCGCGGCGGCGGTGATCTCGCCGATGGTTTCCTTCTTCACGCGCAGGCCCATGGTCAGGGCCGCGACCATGGTCGGCGACATCTCACCGGACATGATCTGGCGGAACAGGTGCAGCATCTCGTCGTGGAAGATCTCACGGTGTTCGATACAGCGCAGCAGGGCTTCTTGTGGGGTGATCGGCATGGCGGTTCCTTGGGGCTAGACGTAGTGGTGCTTCAATGCGCGGGCACGACGCCGTAGTCTGTACGGCGCGTACGCAGGGGCGCATCAGCGCGCGAGGAAGTTCTTGAACAGCGCGTGGCCGTGTTCCGACAGGATCGACTCGGGATGGAATTGCACACCCTCGATGTCGTATTCCTTGTGGCGCACGCCCATGATCTCGCCGTCGTCGGTCCATGCCGTCACTTCCAGGCAGTCCGGCAGCGAAGCGCGCTCGATCGCCAGCGAGTGATAGCGGATCACGGTGAAGGGGCTGGGCAGTCCCTTGAACACGCCTTCGCCGGTGTGGGCGATGAGCGAGGTCTTGCCGTGCATGACCTGCTTGGCGCGAATCACCTTGCCCCCGAACGCCTCGCCGATGGCCTGGTGGCCCAGGCACACGCCGAGGATGGGCAGCTTGCCTTTCATCTCGCGCAGGATGTCGAGCGAGATGCCGGCATCCTTCGGCGCCTTCGGTCCCGGCGAGATGCAGATGCGCTCGGGCGCCAGCTGCTCGATCTTCTCGAGGGTGATCTCGTCGTTGCGCACGGTGCGCACGTCTTCGCCCAGCTCGCCCAGGTACTGGACGATGTTGTAGGTGAAGGAATCGTAGTTGTCGATCATGAGCAGCATGTCAGAACTCCCCATCCAGGCCGTCTTGCACCTGTTCCGCGGCGCGCAGCACGGCGCGCGCCTTGTTTTCGGTTTCCTGCCATTCCATCTCGGGAATGGAGTCGGCGACGATGCCGGCCGCGGCCTGCACGTAGAGGTTGCCGTCCTTGATCACGCCGGTGCGGATCGCGATCGCCACGTCCATCTCGCCCCCGAAACTCAGGTAGCCGCAGGCACCGCCATAGATGCCGCGCTTACTTGGTTCTAGCTCATCAATCACTTCCATCGCCCGCACTTTCGGCGCGCCGGTCAGGGTGCCGGCCGGGAAGGTGGCGCGCAGCACGTCGAGGTTCGACATGCCGTCCTTCAGCTTGCCCTCGACGTTGGAGACGATGTGCTGGACGTGCGAATACTTCTCGATGACCATGCGGTCGGTGACTTTCACGCTGCCGGTTTCGGCGATGCGGCCGATGTCGTTGCGCGCCAGGTCGATCAGCATCACGTGCTCGGCGATCTCCTTCGGGTCGGCCAGCAGTTCGGCCGCCAGCTCGGTGTCGCGTTCCGGCGTCGCGCCGCGCGGGCGGGTGCCGGCGATCGGGCGCAGCGTGACCTTCTTGCCGCCCTCCGGCAAGGCTTCGTTGCGCACCAGGATTTCCGGCGAAGCGCCGACGATCTGCATGTCGCCGAAGTTGTAGTAGTACATGTACGGCGAGGGGTTCAGCGAACGCAGCGAGCGGTACAGCGACAGCGGCGAATCCACATAGGGCTTGCGGATGCGCTGGCCGATCTGCACCTGCATCAGGTCGCCGGCCATCACGTATTCGTGGGCCTTGGCCACCGCCTTCAGGTAGTCTTCCTTGCTGAATTCGCGCACCGCCTCGGTACGCACCGAGCTCGAGGTCACCGGCGCATCGACGCTCCGGCGCAGCATCACGCGCAGGTCTTTCAGGCGCTGGCGGGAACTAGCATAGGCCTCCGGCTGCGCGGGGTCGGCGTAGACGATCAGGTAGAGCTTGCCCGACAGGTTGTCGATCACGGCCAGCTCTTCGGTCAGCATCAGCTGGATGTCGGGCAGGCCGAGCTGGTCCGGCGGGCAGGAGTTCGCCAGCTTGCGCTCGATGTGGCGCACGGTGTCGTAGCCGAAGTAGCCGGCCAGGCCGCCGCAGAAGCGCGGCATGCCGGGACGCAGCGCCACCTTGAAGCGCGACTGGTACTGTTCGATGAACTCGAGCGGATTGCCTTCGAAGGTCTCGACGACTTCGCCGTTCTTCACGACGTCGAGGCGATTGCCGCTCGATCGGATCAGGGTCGATGCCGGCAGGCCGATGAAGGAATAGCGTCCGAAGCGCTCGCCGCCGACCACCGACTCCAGCAGGAAGGTGTTCTTGCCGGCCTGCTGGGACTGGGCCAGCTTGAGGTAGAGCGTCAGCGGGGTCTCGAGGTCGGCGAAGGCTTCCGCGATCAGGGGAATGCGGTTGTAGCCCTGGTTGGCCAGCGATTTGAATTCGAGTTCGGTCATGCTTTTCTCCAGACCGCCCATGGGAGGGGAGGGCGGCGGTTCACTTCAAAAAACCTGTCGGACGAGCACGGCCGACAGCAATCGGGACGGGTTAGTTAGCCCAGGATTGCCAGCGTCGCCACAGCCAGGCCTCAAGGGCGCCGGTCTGGTTGACAGTGTGTTTTTTGGTGAAAAACATGTATAGATGACTTATTTTGCGGTGTCGTTATGCGCAAATATGAGCGCGGCTGCTTCTAGCAGCGAACTCACTATACCATCAGAATTAATTTCTTGTATAGGCCGTCCGTGGTTATAACCATATGGCACGGTGAGCACAAAACAACCCGCGGCACGTGCGGCCTCGGCGTCGTTGGACGAGTCGCCGATGGCCACCACGCTTGACGGCGCCAGGTCGAGCGCGGTGCAGGCGCCCAGCAGGGGCATCGGATCGGGCTTCTTCTTCGCGAAGGAATCGCCGCCGAAGACGCGCTCGAAATACGGGGCCAGGCCTTTCTGTTCGAGCAGGGGCTCGGCGAAGGCGATCGGCTTGTTGGTCACGCAGACGAGGCGCAGGCCGGCGTCGCGCATGGCCTGCAGGCCTTCGATCACGCCTTCATACAACGTGCTGCGGTCGCCGTTGACGGCCAGGTAGTGGCGCTGGTAGCCGGCCAGTGCGTCGTCGAATACCGCATCGACGCGCGCCGCATCCCAGTCGAGCAGCAGCGCGTCGCGCACCAGTTTCTCGGAACCCTTGCCGACCAGCGGCTTGATGATGTCCTGCGTGATCGGCGCGAGGCCATATTCGGCGCGCATGCCGTTCAGGGCCGCCTCGAAGTCGGGCACCGTGTCGAGCATGGTGCCGTCCAGGTCGATGATGGCGGCCTTGACAGCCGCGGCGCCGCTGCGCATTACTTGCCGACCGTGGCGAGTTCGGCGCGCATCGCGTCGATCACCGCCTTGTAGTCCGGCTTGCCGAAGATGGCGGAACCGGCGACGAAGGTGTCGGCGCCCGCGGCTGCGGCGGCTGCGATGTTGTCGGCCTTGATGCCGCCGTCGACCTCCAGCATGATGTCGCGGCCCGATTCGTCGATCATGCGGCGCGCGATGGCAATCTTCTTCAGCGCTTCCGGGATGAAGGACTGGCCGCCGAAGCCCGGGTTGACAGACATGATCAGGATCATGTCGATCTTGTCCATCACGTGTTCCAGGTAGTGCAGCGGGGTGTGCGGGTTGAACACCAGGCCGGCCTTGCAGCCGTGGTCGCGGATCAGCTGCAGCGAGCGGTCTACATGCTCCGAGGCTTCCGGGTGGAAGGTGATGATGTTGGCGCCGGCCTTGGCGAAGTCCGGGATGATGCGGTCGACCGGCTTGACCATCAGGTGCACGTCGATCGGCACGTCCACATGCGGGCGGATCGCCTGGCACACCAGCGGGCCGATGGTGAGGTTCGGGACGTAGTGGTTGTCCATCACGTCGAAGTGGATGATGTCGGCGCCGGCGGCGACGACATTGCGCACTTCCTCGCCCAGGCGGGCGAAATCGGCGGACAGGATGCTGGGGGCGATGCGGTAGGTGGTCATGGTGACGGTGGGCGTAAAAAGGAAGCCGCTATTTTACGCCGATGAGGAGGCAAACCGCTGTGGCGGGACGCCTTTGCGGGCGCTGCGCGGTATGATTGTCGTTTGCGCCACACCTGGCGCTCCAGTCAATATTGTCGTTCACGCAAGGAAATCCCATGGCCGCCTATGAATTCGCTGTCACCGTCAAGACCCAGTACCTGGCGGAACAGTCCAACCCCGAGCGCGACCAGTACGTGTTCAGCTACACCATCACCATCCGAAACACCGGCAGCGTCGCCGCCCAGCTGATCTCGCGCCATTGGGTGATCCTTGATGCCAACAACCAGGTGCAGGAAGTGCGCGGACTGGGCGTCGTCGGCCACCAGCCCCTGCTGCAGCCGGGCCAGCAGTTCGAGTACACCAGCGGCACGCAAAGTGCGACGCCGCAGGGCTCGATGTACGGCGAATACTTCTGCGTGGCCGAAGACGGCCACCGCTTCGAAGTCCCGATTCCCGAGTTCGTCCTGTCGCAGCCGGGCGCGCTGCACTGATTATTTCCGGTCGGTGTCGGCGTCTTTTTGCGCCGGCTCGTCGCGCACGTCCTTGCGGCCGGCGAACATGGTCCACCAGACGATAAAGACGAGCAGGAACAGCGCCACACCAGCTTCCACCATCAAGATCCACATACCGGTCCTTTTGTGCTTATGGATTTCATGTCGCCAACACGCCGCAGTGTAACCGCTTCGCTCTTCCTCGTCGCCTTTTTGGCGGCCTGTTCGACCACACCGCCGCCGCAGCCGCCCAAGCCGGCCGAACCGACGCGCATGCCGCCGCCGGTGGGCCCGGTCTACGTGCCGCAGCAGCCCCCGCCGCCACCCGCGCCAACACAGCCTGTTCCGCCGCCGGCGCCGACACCGCTGATGACGCCCGTGGCCTTCAGCGATCTGCCGGGATGGCAGCAGGACGACCTGCGCCAGGCCTGGCCTGCTTTTGTGCAGTCCTGCCGCGTCCTCGTCAGGAAGGCAGACTGGAAGGCGGCCTGCGAGGCGGCGCGCTCGATCAATGCGGGTGATGCGGCCGCGGTGCGCGCCTTTTTCGAGACCTGGTTCGTGCCGAACCTGATGCGGGCCAGCGACGGTGCGGACGCGGGCCTCATCACGGGCTACTACGAGGCGATGCTGTACGGCGCGCGCAAGCGTAGCGCTGCCTATCAAACGCCGCTGTACCGGGTGCCGGACGATCTGCTCACCGTCGACCTGGGCAGCGTCTACCCGCAGCTGAAGGGCATGCGTCTGCGCGGCCGCCTGTCGGGCAAGACCGTGGTCCCCTACAGCACCCGCGCCGAGATCGCGCGTGCGCCCTTCGCGGGCAAGGAGCTGCTGTGGGTGAACGATCCGGTCGAGGCCTTCTTCCTGGAGGTGCAGGGCTCCGGACGCGTGCAACTGGACACCGGCGAAACGGTCCGCGTGGCTTACGCGGACCAGAACGGCCACCCCTACAAGGCCATCGGCCGCTGGCTGGTGGACCAGGGCTACCTGACTTCCGCGGAAGCGACCGCGCAGGGTATCCGTGCCTGGATCGCGGCCAATCCGGAGCGCCGCCAGGAGCTCTTCAACGTGAACCCCAGCTATATCTTCTTCCGCGAAGAGAAGCTGCCTGACCCTTCGCTCGGACCCAAGGGCGCATTGGGCGTGCCGCTTACGCCGGGCCGCTCGGTGGCGATCGACCCGTCCTTCGTGCCGCTCGGCGCGCCGCTGTTCCTGGCCACCACCGAAGCCGCGAGCGAAGTGCCGATGCAGCGCCTGATGATGGCCCAGGATACCGGCGGCGCCATCCGCGGCGCGGTGCGGGCCGACTTCTTCTACGGCTTCGGTCCGGATGCGGTGGACCGGGCTGGCAAGATGAAGCAGCGCGGCCAGGTCTGGGTGCTGATGCCCAAGCCCGCAGCGCGTTAAAGGGCTGCCGGCCGCACTTCCATCGTCGCCGCGTAGGCCGGGATGCCGTGTTCCGCCGGCTTCGCCGTCAGGTAGGCGCGGGCCGCGCGGTCGTCCTTGAGGTAGGCGTCGAGGAAGCGTTTCGTGTACTGCGCCGTCCAGCCATAGGCGCGGCTTACCTCGGTGCGCGGGTACTGGTTGAAGCGCGGATCGGATGCGAAACGCAGGTAGGTCGACGAAAACGCGAAATGCTGCATCGGGTACATGGTCAGCTTGTAGAAGTCGGCGTGCTTCATGTCGTTCAGGAAGCTGGCGGCCGGCTTGCCGCGCTCGGCCACTGCTTCCAGGTCGATGGGGCGCGAGGCGACAAACAGCATTGGCGTCGAGAACCGTTTCGGGTCCACGTACCTGGCGGCCGCCATCAGCTCCGGGTAGTAACGCACCGAACCATCCAGGTTGACCAGGGCCTTGATGCGGCTGTCCTTGGCCGCCGCCAGCACGTTCGCAATCCCTCCCCAGCTGTAGCCGATGACGCCGACCTGGCCCGAGTCGGCATGAGGCAGGGTGCGCGCATAGGTGATCAGGAAGGAGATATCGGCGGCATGGGTCTCGGCGCCTTCGAGGTCGTTCGGCATCTCACGCGCGCGGGCCGACGCTGGGCGAGGCGATGACGATGTAGCCGTGGCTGGCCAGGTACTCGCACAGGTCCGGGTTCTCGCTGGCGGGCGCGCTGATGCTCGGCGCGTAGATCAGGACCGGGAAGCGTCCGCCGGCGGCTGCCGCATCGCGCCGCGCCCTGACCGGTCCATCCAGTGCACGCTTCCCCTGGGCCGGACCGGATTCGCTGAGGTATTCGCTCTTGATGAAGGCATCGGCGGCGGCGCGCGCCTGCTCCTGGCTGCGGCTGAAATCGAGCTCGGAGCCGACCAAGGCGAGATAGTCGCGATAGCGCATTGCCGCGCCCGAGCGGGTGGCGGGATACCAGACCAGGGTCTGGACCGGCCTGGCCTGCCCGCCGGTGAAAGTGCGTGCCGGGTCGACCTGCTGGACCACCCGGAAGCCGACCGGCAGCGGGCCGGGCGCGACGGGCAGTTCGAAATGATCCGCTGCCTGCGCAAGGGCGCTGGCGAAGAACAGGAGGGTGGTCAGTACGAAGCGCATGAGGGCTATCCCGTGGTGAAAGCCCTAGACTGGCATGTCTAGACATTGATGTCTACTCGTGCTGGATAATCCTCAGTCTTTTACATGGCGCAGGCGGCTCTTGACCACGGTGCCGACCGCCAGCACCACGGCGCCGGTCGCGATGCAGCCCAGGCCTGCACGCACGCCGAAGCCCTCGCCGAGCGCCCCCGCCAGCAGGGCGCCCAGCGGCGCCGCCGCCACGGTGAGGGCGCGCATGGTCGCCACCATGCGCCCGAGCAGCGCGTCCGGCGTCACCCGCTGGCGCAGGGCGCTGTAGGGCACGAAGAACAGCGTGGCGCCGCAGTCGATCCAGAACACCACCATGGCATAGGCGGCCAGGGTCCATCCGGTGCTGCCGAACAGGGTGGCCGGGATGGCGGGCACCAGGGCAAAGCCCAGCGCCGATACGCACAGGCCAATGAGAATGCCGCCGCCGGTGCCGAAGCGTTTCGAGAACGGCTTGACCAGCATCGAGGCCGCGAGTATGCCCAGGCCGCCGAACATGTTCGCCATCCCTATCGTCCCCGCCGTCATGCCGAGCACCCGCGTGGCGAAGATCACGTGCAGGGCGGTATAACCGTAGAACAGCAGATGCCAGCCGGCCGAGACCCAGGCCAGGGTGCGCAGCAGGGGATGGCGCCATACGAAGGCCAGGCCTTCCTGGATGTCGCGCAGCGGATGCGCATTCGAAGGCAGAGGCTGCGGTTCGCGCGCCCGGATGCGGCGCAGGTTGAGCAGCGAGACGATGAAGCCGGCGACGTTGCACAGGATGGCGATCGGCGCGCCCAGCAGCTGCACCAGGCCACCCGCCATGCCGGGGCCGAGCACCCGGGCCGCCGATTCCGTGGCCGCGAATTTCGACTGCGCGTCGACCAGCCCGCCGCGTCCGACCAGGAAGGTGAGGAATACCTGCTCCGCACTGCCGCCCACCACGTAGCCGGTGCCGATCACGAAGCCGACCGCGTACAGCCAGGGAATGCTGAGGATGCCGAGCCACCAGGCCAGCGGGACAGTCGCAAGCGCGATCGCAACCATCGCATCGCTGCACATCATGATGGGAAGGCGGCGCAGGCGGTCCAGCAGCACGCCCGAGGGCAGGCCGAACAGCAGGAAGGGCAGGGATTCGAAGGCCGCCAGCGTGCCCATCTGGGCCGGCGTCGCATGCAGCATCAGCACCGCGCAGATCGGCAGGGCCAGCAGGGTGATCTGGGCGCCGAAATGGGCCAGGATGCTGCTGAACCAGAAGCGGCGGAAGTCGGGATTGCGCATCACCGAGTCTGGTGCGATCCGCCGCATGAAGCCCTTGTTGCTGGAGGTGGTAATGATGATCTCACGCAAGATGGTGCCGAACACACAATCATACCTGTGTTCGACCCCCTGCGAGACGTTACAATCCCGGCAATCCATTCACATCGTACAAGGGGACACCGCATGCAATACCAGGATCTGCTGATCGAACACCACGGCAAGGTCGCCGTCATCCGCCTGAACCGCCCGAAGGCGATGAATGCGCTGAACGACAATATGATGAATGAGCTGGGCCAGGCCCTGTACGCCTTCGACGCCGACCCGGCGGTGAACGTCATCGTTCTGACCGGCAGCGACAAGGCCTTCGCGGCCGGCGCCGACATCGCGGCCATGGCGAACTATACGTACAGCGCCGACACCTACCCGGGCAACTACATCGGCCGCAACTGGGAGCACATCCTGAACGTGCGCAAGCCGGTGATCGGCGTGGTGTCCGGGTACTGCCTCGGTGGGGGCTGCGAGCTGGCCATGATGTGCGACTTCCTGATCGCCGCCGACAGCGCGAAGTTCGGCCAGCCGGAGATCAAGGTCGGCGTCACCCCGGGCGCGGGCGGCACCCAGCGCCTGCCGCGCGCGATCTCGAAGTCGAAGGCGATGGACATGCTGCTCACCACCCGCATGATCGATGCGGCGGAAGCCGAGCGCACCGGGCTTGTGTCGCGCGTGTATCCGGCGGAGAGCGTGATGGAAGAAGCGGTCAAGGTCGCCCAGGGCATCGCCGAGATGCCGGTGTCGGTCGCCATGCAGATCAAGGATTGCGTCAACCAGGCCTACCAGATGCCGCTGAACGAAGGCGTGCGCTACGAGCGCCGCTACTTCCATGCCGGCTTCGGCACGCCGGCGCAGAAGGAAGGCATGTCGGCCTTCCTCGAGAAGCGCAAGCCGAACTTCGAAGGCATGTAAATGAAAGCGGCGCTGCGGCGGGGAGCGGCGGCCTGCCTCATCGTCGCGCTTGCCGCCTACGGCTGCAGCGCCCTGCCGCCTCTCGGCCAGCGCAGTGCGAGCGTGGCGCTGCAGGGCGAGAGCACGCCGCTGGGCCAGGCGATCGCGCCGCTTGCGGCCGCGCATCCTGGACGCTCCGGCGTCCATCCCCTGATCGACGGACGGGACGCCTTCGCCGCCCGCGTGCTGCTGGCCCACAGCGCCAAACAGAGCCTCGACGTCCAGTATTACATCTGGCGCGACGACCTCACCGGCACCCTGATGCTCGATGCGCTGCGCGCGGCGGCGGCGCGCGGCGTGCGCGTGCGCCTGCTGCTGGACGATAACAATACCGGCGGCCTGGATCCCGTCCTCGCCGCCCTCGACCGCCATCCCAACGTCGAGGTGCGTCTTTTCAATCCCTTCGGCATGCGGCGCTGGCGCAGCCTCGGCTACCTGACCGACTTCAGCCGCCTGAACCGGCGCATGCACAACAAGTCCTTCACCGCCGACAACGAGGCGACCATCGTCGGCGGCCGCAACATCGGCGACGAATACTTCGGCGCCACCGGCGACATGCTCTTCGTCGACCTCGACGTGATGGCGGTGGGGCCGGTGGTGCGCGAGGTGTCCCGGGACTTCGACAGGTACTGGAACAGCGCATCCGCCTACCCCGTGGCCGCGCTGGTGGACGCGCTGGAAGCCGAGCGTCCGGAGGCACTGGCCGAGCGGGCCGCCGCCTTCCGCGTGCAGGACGAGGCGCAGCGCTACCTGGAGGCGCTCGCCAACTCGCCGTTCACGGAGCAACTGGTGCGGCAGCAACTGCCGCTGGAGTGGAGCGTCACCCGCCTGGTCAGCGATCCGCCGTCGAAAGTGCTGGGAGAGGCGGCGCCGCAGGAAAGGATGGCGGTCTCCATGCGCAAGCTGCTGGGCGAGCCGCAGCGCGAGGTCGACCTGGTCTCTCCCTATTTCGTGCCCAGCAAGGAGGCGGCGCAGGCGCTCGGCGATCTCGCCCGCAGCGGCGTGCGCGTCCGGGTGCTCACCAATTCACTGGAGGCCACCGACGTCGCCGCCGTACATGCCGGCTACGCGAAGTGGCGGCGCGAATTGATCGAGGCCGGCGTTTCGCTATTCGAGCTGCGCCGCAGCTGGGGGCCGGCCCTTCCCCAGTCGGGGAAAGGGCGCTTCGGGAGCTCCGCGTCCAGCCTGCACGCGAAGACCTTCGGCGTCGATGGCCGTGCCGTCTATATAGGGTCCTTCAATCTGGACCGGCGCTCGATCGACCTGAACACCGAGATGGGATTCGTGATCGACAGCCCACCCATGGCGGCGCAGCTCGGCAAGACGCTCCAGGAGAGCATGCCCGAGCGGGCGTACGAGGTGCGCCTGGACGAGCAGGGGAGGATGGTCTGGATCGAACGCTCGGGCGCCGCGACGCGGCGTCATTACGAAGAACCGAACACGACGGTATGGCAGCGTGCCGGTGTCCGGATTCTCTCCATCCTGCCCATCGATTGGCTGTTGTGAATATTCACACGGGCCTTGCGCGACCCTCGCGCGCCTTGCTATAGTCTCGTTTCTCCGACGCCGGCGCAGCTTTCAAAGCAGCGACAGCGAAAGAAAAGAGGGACTTGACGATGAACGCAGAACACCGCATAATCTCGCTTCTCTGCTGCTGACGAACACAACGCTTCGCACGGTGCAGCAAGGTAGTACAGAACACCGATCTTTAACAATCAACAGTCGATAAGTGTGGGCGTTTGATGAAGGTGCCAGTGACTTCGGTCACTGCAT
>Ga0209023_10002049_pt1 | contig 25948 bp, 21 predicted proteins | sample LakOneMetagenome_FD_187468 | JGI IMG/M metagenome (GOLD analysis project Ga0209023, IMG submission 187468) | Freshwater and sediment microbial communities from Lake Erie, Canada (SPAdes) (version 2) | ecosystem: Environmental > Aquatic > Freshwater > Lentic | place: Lake Erie, Canada... | reverse complement strand
ACGAGCCGACCACAGCGCTGCAGCGCTTGACGATGGTGGTCGACTCGGCCAATGGCGTGGGCGCTGCCCTTGATCCGTCGCAGTACGCGTTCATGAATACCGACACGGTGCTGCACCTGCACCGGTTACCGGCCGGGCAGGACTTCGCAGTTCGGGCCCGCGGGTCGATCGGCCCGGACGGCATCGGGGTCACCACCGCCGAGGTTTTCGACCGCGACGGGTACATCGGGACCTCGGCGCAGACGCTGTTGGTGCAGCGGGTCGGCTGACGGTCGGCCCACCGACCTCGGCTTCGGTCCTACCCTGCTGGGCCGTCTTCCTCGGAGTCCCTCAGCCGCCAACGGAAGTCGCAGTAGCTTGCGCCGCCCATGATGGTCTGGGTACGGCGAAACTCCCAATTGGGACGGAGCAGTGCCTCGGCGGCGAAGTCGACACCACAGGTGAGCAACGCTCCGACGTCCTCTGCACCGATCGAGCGGAAGTACTCCGCGAACTGGCATCTCGTCATGTTGATCGCGACGTTCGAATCGGTGTCTTCGACGATCTCGGGTTCTATTGGGAGCTGCGCCTCCGTGTTGGGCTTGACTTCCCGCGGATGGGAATTTCGCTCCCTGACAACTTTGCCCTGCCATTCCGCGTGTGACTCCGCGATCGCGCGACCCACGATCGCAAGGGCGCGCTCTCTGCCCACTTCGAGTTCGAGTGCTCGCACGATCGGAATGACCGCACGTGACTGGATCTTGAGTGCGTCCAGCGCGGCGTTGGGCCTATCGGTCATTCGACGCCTCCCTGCGACGTCGGCACCTGGTTGCCCAAGCGTGGCAGAACGTCGGTTCGGCCACAAGGTGTGCGGTCCGGTGACGAACCAGACACAAGCAGCGTCAGCTCCAATTGCAGCGCAGTAACCATCTGGGCGCTGTGCAACCTTCGTCGCGTCAACGTGTGGCGCTGATCATGGCCCGTGCGACTCCTCGGAAAGTGGAGACGCGACGCCAGTCCAGGTGATCAGACGGTGAGCGCGTCACGGATGCTCGGTCGAGAAGTACCGGCGTTCATCGCCGCGACTGTCGCCGCCGGAATCGGAAAGCGTTCTCCATGAACATATTTGGGCCGCCGCGGGGGCGGGGAGTCTAGTTGGTGTTCGGCGGCGGTTGAGGTTGGAACGGTTGGTACCACCACCAGTCGGCGCGTTCACCCGTGGGCCCATTGCAGGGTGCGACCGCGGGCGCAGGTGTGGTCGGCGGGCGGGCCAGCGATCCAGGATCCAGCGGGGCCCCGTCGCAGTCGGTGACCACCAACACATCAGCAGGGCCGGTGATGGTGATGACGCCTTTGTGATGGAGCCGATGGTGATACGGACACAGCAAGACCAGGTTGTCCAACTCCGTGGGACCGCCGTCCTCCCAATGCACGATGTGATGGGCGTGCAGACCCCGGGTGGCCCCACAGCCGGGCACCACACAACACCGATCCCGATGCTCGAGCGCACGGCGCAGCCGCCGGCTGATCTGCCGCGTCTCCCGGCCGCATCCGATGGGCTGCCCGTCGCGTTCGAACCACACCTCGAAGGTCGCATCACAGGTCAGGTACCGACGTTCGGCATCGGTGAGCAACGGCCCCAGATGCACCGATGCGGCCCGCTGCGCAACGTCGAGATGCACCACCACCGTGGTGTGCTGCCCATGGGGCCGGCGCGTCGCATCGGCATCCCAACCGGCCTCCACCAGTCGCAGAAAGGCATCCGCGGTGTTCGGGAACGGGGCCGAATGCTCGCCCGGAGGCTGATCGGAGTGATCACGTTTGTACTCGGCGACCAACGCATCCAGATGCGACTGCAGCGCCGCATCGAACGTCGCTGCTTCATCGTGCGGAAGTTTGATCCGCCAATAGCTGAATTGCTCGTCGTTGGTCCTGGTGATCGATCGCTCCGGCTCCGGTCGTGGTTCGGGTTCGGGCCGCGGGGCCAATTTCAACGCGGTGCGCAACTGGGTGACGGTGGCCACCGCGGCCAACGTCGCGTAGTGCTCGTCAGATCCCTCGGCCGCCCGTTCGGCGATCACGCCCACCTGATCCAGCGACAGCCGACCCTCTTGCATCCCCGTCACACAGCGCGGGAACTCCCCCAGCCGTTCCGCGACCGTCGCGATGGTCACGGCATTGTGCGGCGAGCAGCCCGTGCGCCACGCGACCAACGCCGCAATCGACCGCGCACCCGTGGCGCCCCACAACCCATCACGGTCCACCTCGGCAACGATCTCAACGATGCGCCCGTCGATCGCATTGCGCTGGCCCGTCAACTCGGAAAGTTCCTCGAATAGCACGTCAATGCGCTTATTCGGGAGCACTTCCGCGGCGTCAGCGGACGCGATCGAGATCATACTCGAACACTAGTTCGATGGTCCGACAAATTTGGAACGGCCGCCCCGCCGTCACTCCAGCGGTCGCAGCTCCTGCAGCATCGTCGGCACCAACTCGCTGACGGTCGGATGGATGTGCATCGTGCGCGATATCGCGGTGTACGGCAGCTTGGCGGTCATGACGTCGAGGATGGAGTGGATCACCTCGTCGCCGCCGACGCCGAGGACGGCCGCACCGAGGATCTCGTTCGTCTCGGCGTCCACCACCACCTTCATGAAGCCCTGCGTCTCGCCCTTCTCCACCGCGCGGCCCACCCGGGTCATCGGCCGCTTGCCCACCAACGCTTTTCGGCCCGACCGGCGGACCTCATCCTCGGTCATCCCGGCCCGGCCCAGCGGCGGGTCGATGTAGAGCGCATAGGCGGTGATGCGATCGGACACTCGCCGCGGATCGTCGTCGAGCAGGTTGGCCGCCACGATCTCGAAGTCGTTGTAGGACGTGTGCGTGAACGCGCCCTTGCCGTTGCAGTCCCCCATCGCCCAGATGCCCTCGGCGGTGGTGCGCAACTGATCGTCGACAACCACGTAGCCGCGATGATCGGTCTGCACCCCGGCGGCCTCCAGCCCCAGGTCGTCGGTGTTGGGCTGCCGGCCGGTGGCCACCAGTAGGTGCGTGCCGACGATGGCCTCGACGCCGTCGCGGGGCTGAAGCGCAAAACCGTTCTCGCGTTTGGTGATTCGCATGTCCGTCGCGTCGAGGACCACCGTGATGCCCTCGGCCTCGAGAATGTCCTTGATGGCCGCCGAGACGTCCTCATCCTCCCGGGACGTCAGCCGGGGGCCCTTCTCGACCACGGTGACCCGGGCGCCGAATCGGCGGTACATCTGGGCGAATTCCAGCGCGATGTAGCTGCCGCCGACGACGACGAGATGCTCTGGGACGGTGTCGAGTTCGAGGATGCCGACGTTGGTGAGGTAGTCGACGTCGGCCAACCCGGGGATGTCGGGGACGACGGCCCGGCCGCCGACGTTGAGGAAGATGCGGTCCGCCGCAAGGAGCCGGCCGTCGACCGACAGGGTCTTCGGGCCGACGAAACGGGCGTGCCCGCGCAGCAGGGTGGCGCCGGGCATGCCGGTGATCCAGTCCTCGACGCCGTGGCGGTCGTCGTGCACGATCTTGTCCTTGCGCGCCTTGACCTTCGCCATGTCAACGGTCACCGGCCCGGTCTGCACACCAAAGTCGGCGCCGCGGCGGGCCACATCCGCGGCGTGCGCACTGGCGACCAGGGTCTTGGTCGGGATACAGCCGTAGTTGACACAGGTGCCGCCGACCAGTTTGCGCTCGATGACGGCGACGGTCATGCCCGCGTCGGTCAGCCGGCCGGCCAGCGGCGGGCCGGCCTGTCCCGCCCCGACGATGATCGCGTCGAAGCGCTCGCTCATCTACAGCGCGGCGGTCAGTGCGACGACGGCCAGTCCACCGACAACGGCGACCACGTCCTCGGTGATGGCGACCGGTAGGTCGATGCCGTGATGGTCGGACAGCCGGCGACGCAGTTCGTAGCCGACGATCGTGCCGACGGCGGCGCCGATCAGCGCCGCGCCCAGACCGCCCCACCGGTATCCCCAGGCCGTGCCCAGGGCGGCGCCGGCGAACCCGCCGGTGATCAGGCGGGCGATGAACTGCATCGGAACCGTCCGGCTCGGCGTCTTGGGCAGTTGATCGGTGACCAGCTCACCCAGCGCCAGCACGGTGAGGACCGCGACGGTGATCGGGTGGCCCAGCCACTGCACCCAGGTGCCGTCGAGGTTGATCCAGTGCAGCATGGCGGCCCAAGCCACCACGGCAGGAGCGGTCAGGGCCCGCAGGCCGGCAACCGCGCCGATCAGACCGGCCAGCACCAGAACGAGGAAATGCGTCACAACCTGGGAGGCTAGCAGCTCAGAAACGGCAGAACCGGATGTCCGATGCGAGAATCGCCTTGGCGCCGATGGTGGCCAACTCGTCCATGATGGCGTTGACGTCCCGGCGCGGCACCAGTGCACGCACGGCCACCCAATCCGGGTCGGCGAGCGGGGCGATGGTCGGTGATTCCAGGCCCGGCGTCACCGCCGTGGCCCGCTCCAGCACGGCCTTCGGGCAGTCGTAGTCGAGCATCAGATACTGCTGGCCGAATACGACACCCTGGACGCGGGCCGCCAACTGGTCCCGCGTGGCGTCGGGCTGGTTGTTGGCCCGCTCGATCAGCACCGCCTCGGAATCGCACAGCGACTCACCGAACGCGGCCAGACCGTGGGCGCGCAACGTCCGGCCGGAGCCGACGACGTCGGCGATCGCGTCAGCCACGCCGAGTTGGATGGAGATTTCCACCGCCCCGTCGAGCCGAATCACAGTGGCGTCGATTCCCTTGTCCGCCAAATCCTTTCGGACCAGGTTCGGATACGCGCTCGCGATCCGTTTGCCGGCCAGATCGGCAACGGTCCAGTCCCGGCCGGCCGGGGCGGCATACCGGAACGTCGACGATCCGAACCCCAGGGCCAACCGCTCCGACACCGGGGCATCCGACTCGAGCGCCAGATCACGACCGGTGATGCCGAAATCCAGCTGCCCGGAGCCGACGTAGATGGCGATGTCCTTGGGCCGCAGGAAGAAGAATTCGACGTTATTGACCGGATCCAGGACGGTCAGATCCTTGGGGTCCGTGCGACGCCGGTATCCGGCCTCGGCCAGGATCTCGGCTGCCGATTCGCTCAGCGCGCCCTTGTTGGGGACCGCAACACGCAACACGCCCATCACAGCTTCCGGTAGATGTCGTCGAGGGTCAGGCCGCGCGCGACCATCAGCACCTGGGTCCAGTACAACAATTGGCTGATCTCACCGGCCAGCGCCTCGTCGGATTCGTGCTCGGCGGCCATCCAGACCTCGCCGGCCTCCTCGAGGATCTTCTTACCGATCGTGTGCACGCCGGCATCCAGCGCCGCGACGGTGGCGCTTCCCTCTGGCCGGGCAGCGGCCTTGGCGCCCAGCTCGGCGAACAACTCCGCGAAGGTCTTCACGGGCAGTGATTGTTTCATGTGGCCCGGCGGCCGCCCGAATCTAGGTGACCGCGGGCTTGTCGTCATGCAGCAGTTCGGCGTGCATGTCCTCGAGCGCGACCCCCTTGGTCTCACGGACCCACTTCCAGACGAACACGAAGGACAGGAGCGCGCACAGGGCGTAGAAGCCGTAGGCCACGCCCAGAACGTTGCGCAGGCCCGGGAACGTCACCGTGATCAGCCAGTTGGCCGCCCACTGGCCGGCGGCGGCCAGACCCAGGGCTGCTGCGCGGATCCGGTTGGGGAACATCTCTCCCAGCAGTACCCACACCACCGGTCCCCACGACATGCCGAACGCGACGACGAAGAGGTTCGCGGCGATCAGGGCTATCGGGCCGGTGGCCCCGTGCAACACCGGCTTACCGTCCACCAGCGTGGCGGTGCCGAAGATGATCGCCATGGTGGCCAGGGTGATCGCCATGCCGGCCGAACCGATCAGCAGGAGCGGCTTGCGGCCGATCTTGTCGATCAGCGCGATCGCGATCAGCGTGGTCGCGATGTTCACGATCGAGGTGATGACAGTGATGGTGAACGACGAACTCTCGTCGAAACCGACCGCCTCCCACAGCACGTTCGAGTAGTAGAAGATGACGTTGATCCCGACGAATTGCTGGAAGATCGACAGACCCAGACCGACCCAGACCACACCGTAGAAGCCGAACACCCCCGCACCCGGCTTGCGCATGTCGCGCCACGACGGCGGGGTCTCCGATTCGAGCGTCTGCTGGATCCGGTTGATGGTGATCTCGAGGTTCTTGGTGCCCAGCAATGTCGTCAGCACCTTGCGGGCTTCCGGAATACGATGCGTTGCAACGAGATAACGCGGTGATTCCGGAATCGTGAATGCCAGTAGCCCGTACACGATCGCCGGGACGGCCATCAGGAGGAACATCCACCGCCAAGCCTGCATACCCAGCCAGAGCTCCTTGTCGGCACCGCCGGCCAGCCGGGCCAGCAGCCAGTCGATGGCCAGGGACAGGAAGATGCCGCTGACGATGGCCAGCTGCTGCAGCGAACCGAGCCGGCCGCGGATCTGCGGTGGTGAGGTCTCGGCGATATAGGCCGGTGCGATCACCGATGCCACCCCGACGCCGATCCCGCCGATGATCCGGAACGCGATGATCATCCAGATGTGGCCCGCGAACGCGGTTCCGATGGCGCTGATCAGGAACAGCACGGCGGCCAATTTCATCACCGCCAGCCGGCCGATCTTGTCGGCGAGCCGGCCTGCCGTCATGGCACCGGCCGCCGCACCCAGCAGGGCGGAAGCCACTGCCAAGCCCAGGGAGGCATCGTTGATGCTGAAGTACTTCTGGATCGAGGACACCGCGCCGTTGATGACCGCGCTGTCGTAACCGAACAGCAGGCCGCCCAACGCGGCCACGCCGGCTATGCGAACGGCGCTGCGGCCACTGGAAAATTCTTCGTCACCGAAGATCGACGGCTCATCACCGCCCACGGGACCGTGGGACATGACCGATCGTCCTTCCGCCGCTTCATCGAGGTGGGAGGACCCACGATTCCACAATCAACGCGGCGCCACCCGCAGAATGGTCTGCGCGACAAAGCGGGATCGTCGATCATCGGGCCGTGCCCGACGTTGGGCAGCGTTTCAAAGTTGGCATGCGGCAGGATCTGTCGCGCGATCGGATCGCAGACAGCGCCGGAATTGACCGTGTCCCGCTCCGACCGAAGTCGTCGCAGCGCGGCAACGATTCACCGTCCATTCAACACGTCGGCCCAGATTCAGGATTTCGGCCCACCGCCCCGTCGACCGCGACGGCGCTTCCCCTGCTTCTCGTCGTACATCAACCGGTCGACCCGGCGCATCACGTCGACGAAATGGCCGTCGGTCCGGGCGACGTCGGTCAACCCGATGCTGACCTGCACACTCAGCGCGATACCGCCGGGCGCGGTCTCCTCACTGATCCTGCGTCGTATTCGCTCGGCGGTCTCTCGGGCATTGCCGTCGTCCGTGTCGACGAAGCCGACGCAGAACTCGTCGCCGCCCATTCGGGCGGCGAAGTCGTAGGGACCTATCTCTTCTTGCAGCACATCACTGATCCCGACCAGAAGCTGATCGCCGACCAGATGTCCGAACGTGTCATTGACGGCCTTGAAGTCATCCACATCCAGGAGCAGAACATTCAGGCGGCCCTGCCCGTCGCGCACCTTGCGAAACTCGACGGTCGCCCGTTCGGTGAAAGCACGCCGGTTCAGCAGCGGGGTCAGCGAATCGGTCTGAGCCAACACTTCCATCTCGCGCTGGAGCGTCTTGAGTTCGGTGACGTCGCGCGCCGAACTCAGCACGGTTTGGACCTGTCCGTCCGCACCGAATTCGGGCACCAGTCGAACCACGAAATGCCGCGGGCCGTCCGCGGCCGGGAACTCGATTTCCCGTTCGAGCCGCTCGCCGGTCTCGAAGGCGGTGCGGCACGCAGACTGCCACAGTTCGGCGAACACCGACGGTGTGCCGACGTCGACGTCGCTCCTGCCGATACGCAGGTGGGCCGGCCGTTCCGGATCAGCGTGCTCGACAGCCGGATTCACGTACAAGTAGCGCAGCGAACGATCAAATCGTGCGATCACGTCGGGTATCTGCTCGACGACGGCAAAGAAATCCTCGTTACGCAATTGGCGGGGGCTCGGCAGCCGCACGATCGCCACCAGATGATCGGGGTCAGCCATCGGCTGCGCCACACAATGCCATGTGTCCTGCGGCTCGCGGAGTATCAGGACCTCTCCCGACGGGGCAGCAAGTCGGGCCACACCCAGCCGGTGCAGCAAGGTCACCTCGTCCACAACTGCGTCCGGCCCACTGGTCAGTGCACCGAAATGGCTCGTCCGCGAGACGGTTTCAAAAACGTCCGAATCACGCCGACACCAGAACGCCGCGACGCCCGCCATCTCGAAAGTGTCCAGCCAGCTCTGGGTGAGGGTCATCGGGACACCCCGGGCGATCGGCGGTTGTACCGGGGCGACGCCCGTCCGACGAACTTCTGCCGGTACATCGCATCGTCAACCCGGGCGAGCAGTTCGGCAGCTGTGATGTCGGTGTCGTCAGCGGCGATCGCACCGACACTGACCCCGATCCCATCCGGTATTCCGAGTTCGCGTGCGATGTCACCCGCCCGGTTGCGCAGGCGCTCGGCGGCAGCTTCTGCCGCACGCGCGTCCGTGGCGGGAAGAGCCACACAGAACTCGTCGCCGCCCAGTCGCGCAATCAGGTCCCCCTGGCGGGTCTCGGCCTCGAGCAGACGCCCGATCCGGTTCAAGACCTCGTCACCCACCGTGTGGCCGAATCCGTCGTTGATGGCCTTGAAGTTGTCCACGTCGAGCAGCAGCAGGCCCAGCGGCCGTCGCCCCGTGGCCAACTCGGCGTCGACCTGTTCGAAGAATCTGCGTCTGTTCATCAACGACGTGAGCGGATCGGTGCGCGCCAATACCTCGAATTGATGCTGGAGGCGTTTCAACGAACTGATGTCCCGGATGACGGAGATCACCGCGGTCACGCTCCCGTCGCTGCCACGCTCGGGCACACCGCGCACCAGTAGATGGCGGGTACGGTGCCCTCCGGGGACATCGATCTCCACATCGAGGGTGTTTCCCTCGGCGAACACCTCGCGGTAGCTGATATCCAGCGCGGCGATCACGTCCTCGTACGCGCCGAGTTCGTCGGCGGTGTTCCCGACGCCCCCATCCGACTGGGCGCCGATCACCGCTGCCATCCGCGGATTGACGTACAGGATTCGGGTGCTGACGTCGGAGCGCATGACCATGTCGGGCAGGTTCTGCACGATCGCGAAGAAGGCGTCGTTCTCGGTGGCCTCGCCATCGGGGGATTTCACGATGACCAGATGTTCGTCGCTGTTGCGCGCTGCCCGCAGCACGAACTCCAATGGCGGGGCCTCCCCGTACGTCACCGTCGGGGCGTCTCCTGGCGACTCCGGCCATGCCGCGGCCAGCGACGACAGCAATCGACGCTCGTCCACAGACCGGGTAACGGCCTGCATGAGCGCGAGGAACTGCGGTGTACGGGCAACGATGACGGGAAAGCCGCCCTCGGTTCGTCGGCAAAGAAATGCCGGAACGCCCGCGAGAGCCAGGGTGCTCAGCCCATCCTCGGCAAACGGCATGATGCTGAATTCTACGGCGACGAGTCATGCCAACGCGGAGATTCGAAAAAGCCGTTCTGGGTTGCTCAACAGGTGAATGCCGATCGCGGTGATGATCCGACTTGGGTCGGTCGGCGTCACGCCCTGGGTAGTTCAGCAAAGCTGACGCCCATTGCGCGGCCGGGACCTTCGTCGTGGCGACGCTCGGAGCAGCCCATCATCGCCCAGCCCTTCTGCGATCCGAGCCTAGGTGGCCGGTGCACCGATCCGATCGGTCAATTCCCCATGCGCACTGCGCAATTGAGCCGGGGACAGGCCGTTCAACGACTCGGCGAAGGCCCGTCGTGCACCGGTCGGCACCTGGACCTCATTGGGCACCACGAGCACTGGGCAACCGGCCGCCTCGGCGGCCGCGGTACCGGTGACGGAGTCCTCGATCGCCAGGCAGTCCGCAGCAGCGAAGCCGAGAAGTTCCGCGGCCCGCAGATAGACATCCGGTGCCGGCTTGCCGTGCGGCACTTCGTCACCGCAGACCGTGACCGAAAAGTATTGCCGACCAATGCTATTCAGGGCATTCTCGGTCAACGCCCGGCGGGTGTTGGTCACCAGCGCCATCGGCACGTCGGCCGCATGCAGCGCATCGAGCAACTCACGGGCCCCGGCACACCACGGCAGCCCACTGACGAACAGCTCGCCGACCCGGTCGTGCATCCAGTCCGCGACGTCGGCCATGTGGCCCGGATCGGGCTCCAGGCCGAGGTCGTCGAACACGATGCGGATAACCCCGTCGGCCGAACCGCCGACCGTCGAGTCGCGGATGTCCGGATCCAGCACCCGGTCGTGGCGCGCGTAGAGCTCGTTGATGGCCACGTCCCACAGCTTTTCGGAGTCGATGATGGTGCCGTCCATGTCCCACAGCACCGCACGCATGCCCGATATTGTCCCATCGACGTCGGCGCCGGATGAAATCCGGTGGCCCCGATCACCCGGCGAGAGGCCGCGTTTGTACAGCCGCAACGGCGTGGCGGCGTACAGACACGGACGCTCGCGGGAAAAGGATGCGGCTCAGTCCTCGGGGTTGTAGCCCAGGTTGGGGGCGAGCCAGCGTTCGGCCTCGGCCAAGGTCCAGCCCTTGCGCTTCGCGTAGTCGGCCACCTGATCCTGCGCCAATCGGCCGACCACGAAGTACTGCGACTGCGGGTGCGAGAAGTACCAGCCGCTGACGGCGGCACCGGGCCACATCGCCATCGACTCGGTCAACTCGATACCGGTCCGCGCCTGGACATCCATCAGCTCCCAGAGCGTCGCCTTCTCGGTGTGCTCCGGGCAGGCCGGGTAGCCGGGCGCCGGGCGGATACCCACGTACTTCTCCGCGATCAGGGCGTCGTTGTCCAGCTGCTCGTCGGGCTGGTATCCCCAGAACTCCTCACGGACCCGCTGGTGCATGCGCTCGGCGAACGCCTCCGCCAGCCGGTCGGCAACCGACTCCAGCAGAATGGCGCTGTAGTCGTCGAGGGCGGCCTTGAACTCCGCGATCTTCGCCTGGCTGCCCAGCCCCGCGGTGACGGCGAATGCGCCGACGTAGTCCGTCAGCCCGGTCTCCTTCGGCGCGACGAAGTCGCCGAGGCTCCGGTTCGGGATGCCGTCCCGGTGCTCGCCCTGCTGGCGCAGATTGTGCAACGTGGTCAGCACCTCGGACCGGGTGTCGTCGGTGTAGACCTCGACGTCGTCACCGGCGGCGTTGGCGGGGAAGAACCCGATGACCCCGTTGGCGCGCAGCCACTTCTCCTTGATCAGGGTGTCCAGCATCTCGTTCGCGTCGTCGTAGAGCTTGCGGGCGGCCTCGCCCGACGCTGGGTTGTTGAGGATATCGGGGAACCGGCCCTTCATCTCCCAGGCGTTGAAGAACGGCTGCCAGTCGATGTACTCCCGAAGCTCGGCGAGGTCATAGTCATCGAAAACTCGGATTCCCGTACCGGTCGCGGGCTCCGGCGGTGTGTAGCCATCCCACTCGATCGGCGTCCGGTTGGCGCGGGCCTTTTCCAGCGTCAGCATCGGCCGCTCGTTCTTCTGCGCATGCCGTTCGCGCAGGGATGCGTAATCCTTCTCGGTGGCCTCGAGCAGCGCCGGCCGTTGCTTGTCGTCGAGCAGCGCGGCCGCGACGGGAACGGACCGTGAGGCATCTTTGACCCACACCACCGGACCGCTGCGCCGTGGCGAGATCTTCACGGCCGTGTGGGCCCGCGACGTGGTGGCGCCACCGATCAGCAGCGGGATCTCGAGTCCCTCGCGTTCCATCTCGACGGCGAAGTTGGCCATCTCGTCCAGCGAGGGGGTGATCAGGCCGGACAGCCCGATGATGTCGGCGTTGTGTTCCTTGGCCGCGTCCAGGATCTTCTGGGCGGGCACCATCACACCGAGGTCGATCACCTCGAAGTTGTTGCACTGCAGCACAACTCCGACAATGTTCTTGCCGATGTCGTGAACGTCACCCTTGACGGTAGCCATCACGATGGTGCCGTTGGTGTCCTTGCTCTGCTTGTCCCCCGTCGCTGCGCTCGCCCCGGCGGCCGTCCCGTTCTCCTCTTTCTCCTTCTCGATGAACGGCAGCAGGTAGGCGACGGCCTTCTTCATCACCCGGGCCGACTTCACCACCTGGGGCAGGAACATCTTGCCCGAGCCGAACAGGTCGCCAACGACGTTCATACCGTCCATCAGCGGGCCCTCGATCACCTCGATCGGGCGGCCGCCCGCGGCGGCGATCTCGGCCCGCAATTCCTCGGTATCCTCGTCGACGTTCGCGTCGATGCCCTTCACCAGGGCGTGCGTGATCCGCTCGCGCACCGGCAGGCTGCGCCACTCGGCGGCAACCGGGTCCTCACCTTTGTCCTTACTGTTGAACCGCTCGGCGATCTCCAGCAGCCGCTCGGCCGCGTCCTCGCGCCGGTTCAGCACGACGTCCTCGATGCGCTCCCGCAGTTCCTGGTCGATCGAGTCATACGGCACCAGGGCACCGGCATTCACGATGCCCATGTCCAGGCCCGCCTTGATGGCGTGGAACAGGAACACCGCGTGGATCGCCTCACGAACGGGGTTGTTGCCGCGGAACGAGAACGACACGTTCGAGATGCCACCGGAGATGTGCACGCCCGGCAGGTTCGCCTTGATCCAGGCGCAGGCCTCGATGAAGTCGATCCCGTAGGTCGCGTGCTCCTCGATACCGGTGGCCAGCGCGAAGCAGTTCGGGTCGAAGATGATGTCCTCGGCCGGGAAGCCGACCTCTTCGGTCAGGATCCGGTAGGCGCGCCCGCAGATCTCCTTGCGGCGCTCCAGGTTGTCGGCCTGACCCTGCTCGTCGAACGCCATCACGACGACGGCGGCGCCGTACTTGCGGCACAGCTGCGCCTCGCGGATGAACTTCTCCTCGCCCTCCTTCATGGAGATCGAGTTGACGATCGGCTTGCCCTGCACGTTCTTCAGGCCGGCCTCGATGACCTCCCACTTGGAGGAGTCGATCATCTCCGGCACCCGGCTGATGTCCGGTTCGGACGCGATCAGCTTGGTGAACCGGTCCATGGCGGCGACGCCGTCGATCATGCCCTCGTCCATGTTGATGTCGATCACCTGCGCACCGACCTCGACCTGCTGCAGGGCGACAGACAGAGCGGTGTCGTAGTCCTCGGCCTTGATCAGGTTGCGGAACCGGGCCGAACCGGTGATGTTGGTGCGCTCACCGATGTTCACGAACAGCGAATCCTCGGTGATGTTCAGCGGCTCCAGGCCCGAGAGCCGGGTGGCCACCGGAATTTCGGGCAGCTCACGCGGCGGCTTGCCCTCGACCACCTTGGCGATCTCGGCGATGTGCGCCGGTGTCGTTCCGCAGCAACCACCGACCAGGTTCACCAGACCGGCGTCGGCGAAATCGGCGACGTAGCCGGCCTGACGCTGGGGGGTCTCGTCGTACTCGCCGAAGGCGTTGGGCAGCCCGGCATTCGGGTAGCAGGACACGAAGGTGTCCGCGATCCGCGACATCTCGGCGAGGTAGGGCCGCATCTCCGGCGCGCCCAGGGCACAGTTGAGCCCCACCGCGATCGGCCTGGCGTGCCTCATCGAATTCCAGAACGCCTCGGTGGTCTGGCCGGACAACGTCCGCCCGGACGCGTCGGTGATGGTGCCCGAGATGATCACCGGCCAACGGCGGCCGCGCTCCTCGAACAGCGTCTCGATGGCGAACACCGCGGCCTTGGCGTTGAGCGTGTCGAAGATCGTCTCGACGATCAGGAGATCGGCCCCGCCGTCGACCAAACCCTTGGCGGCGTCGAGGTAGGCGCTGACCAACTGGTCGTAGGAGACGTTGCGGGCGCCGGGGTCATTGACGTCCGGCGAGATCGACGCGGTGCGCGTCGTCGGGCCCAGCGCGCCCGCGACGTAGCGCGGCTTGTCCGGCGTGCTGAACTCGTCGCAGGCCCGGCGGGCCAGCGCGGCGCCGGCGTAGTTCAGTTCGTAACTGAACTCCGCCATGCCGTAGTCGGAGAGCGAGACCGCGTTCGCGTTGAACGTGTTGGTCTCCAGGATGTCGGCGCCCGCTTCGAGATACTCGCGATGGATGCCCTCGATGATGTGCGGTTGCGTCAGGGTGAGCAGGTCGTTGTTGCCGACGAGATCGCTCGGCCAGTCCTTGAACCGCTCGCCGCGGTAGCCGGCCTCGTCGGGCCGGTCGCGCTGGATCGCGGTGCCCATGGCGCCGTCGATCACCATGATCCGCTGGCCCAGGGCCGCCGTCAGTGCGTCGGTCTGGTCCGGGCGGATGTTTGGCACGAATGTGTTCAACACTGAGGAGCTCACGTACGTTCCTTCCGTAACGGAAGGCGTCCTTGACTCTGCCGAGCGTGGCGGTTCCCAGGGGGACACGTGGCCACCCGAATAACCGTTGCAACGCCTCTCGACCAGAAAAGTCTACGACGCCGCCTGACGTCCGGACTCCCAGCACGACCAGCTCGCGGATCTGGTCGGCAATGTCTGGGAGGTCCGTTCAAGTCTCCACGATCAGCCGGGTTGCTGCCAAACGCATCTGGCCACGACGGCCGGAACAGGGCAGTCGACGGGGCAGAACCGCGCCGATCTGCTGCGCGCGACGGTCTCTCCACCGCACCACAGGCATTACGCTGAATTGGTGTCCCCGTCCGATGCCAGCCTGCCAGAACTGAGCAACACCATCGTCGTCGCGGCCTTCGAGGGCTGGAACGACGCCGGTGACGCCGCCAGTGACGCGCTCGAGCACCTGGACGCCATGTGGGAAGCCGAGACGATCATCGAGATCGACGACGAGGCCTACTACGACTACCAGGTGAACCGGCCGGTCATCCGCCAGATCGACGGCGTCACCCGCGAGTTGGTGTGGCCCTCGATGCGGATCTCACACTGCCGGCCGCCGGGCAGCGACCGCGACATCGTGCTGATGCACGGCGTCGAACCGAACATGCGGTGGCGGACCTTCTGCGCGGAGCTGTTGACCATCGCCGAGAAGCTCGACGTCGACACCGTCGTCATCCTGGGCGCGCTGCTGGCCGACACCCCACACACCCGGCCCGTTCCGGTGTCCGGGGCGGCCTACTCCCCCGATTCGGCGAAATATTTCGGCCTGGAAGAGACCCGCTACGAGGGCCCCACCGGCATCGCCGGGGTATTCCAGGACGCGTGCGTGGCGGCCGGCATCCCGGCCGTCACCTTTTGGGCCGCCGTCCCGCACTACGTCTCGCAACCCCCCAACCCCAAGGCCACGGTAGCGCTGCTGCGCCGCGTCGAGGACGTCCTCGACATCGAGGTGCCGCTCGGTGACCTGCCGCAGCAGGCCGAGGAGTGGGAGGAAGCCGTCACGGAGATGACCTCGGACGACGAGGAGATCGCCGAGTACGTGCAGTCCCTCGAGGAGCGCGGCGACGCCGAGGTGGACATGAACGAGGCGCTGGGCAAGATCGACGGCGACGCGCTGGCCGCCGAGTTCGAGCGGTATCTGCGCCGCCGAGGCCCGGGTTTCCGGGGCTGACTGTGCGCACGCTGGAGGTTTTCGCCGAGGTCCTGTGCCCGTTCGCCTATGTGGGGCTGCGCACGGTCATCGACCGGCGCACCGCGGCCGGCCTCGCCGAGCCGCTGCTCGAGGTGCGTTCCTGGCCGCTGGAGTTGATCAACGGCGCCCCGTTGGATCCCGGCCACATCGCCGCCGAGATCACGTCACTGCGCGCCTCGGTGCGTCCTGACCTATTCACCGGGTTCGCCGTTGCGTCGTTCCCGAGCACGTCCATGCCGGCCTACGCGGTGATGGCCGCGGCCCAGCGCAGCGGGGACCCGGCGCTGGCCGAGCGCGTCGCCCTGGCGTTGCGGAAGGCCGTTTTCGAGGATGGTCTGGACATCGGCCGGCGACAGGTCGCCGGACATATCGCCGATCACTTCCAGCTGGTGCCACTGGATCCGGAGGCCACCAGCGTCGCCGTGCATGCCGACTGGGCCGATGGTCGGGCCCGCGGGGTAGTAGGTTCGCCGCATTTCTTCGCCGACGACAGCAGCTGGTTCTGCCCCGCGCTGGCCATCAGCCGCGACGGTCATGGCGACTTCGTTATCGCCTGGAAGCAGGACTCTGAAGCCTTCCTCGACCGGGTGCTGGCAGCTCAGCCCGGAGCAGAGCCCAGCGCCTCGCCCGGGGGCGGTGCGGCGTCCGGCAGTTCGGACACCGGAGGCCGGTAGACCGGCCTGGACCGGACCCGCAACGGCCACCAGAACCAGGGCCCGAGCAGTGCGGCGATCGACGGTGTCATCAGGGACCGCACGATCAGCGTGTCGACCAACAACCCGATCCCGATGGTGGTGCCGCCCTGCCCGACGTTGAGCAGGTCACCGGACGCCATCGAACCCATGGTGAACGCGAAGACCAGGCCGGCGGCGGTGACCACGCTGCCGGTACTGCCCATGGACCGGATGATGCCGGTGTTGATGCCGGCGCCGACCTCCTCCTTGAACCGCGACACCAGTAGCAGGTTGTAGTCGCTGCCGACGGCCATCAGGATGATCACGGCGAATGCCAGCACGATCCAGTTGAGCTCGATGCCCAGGACCCGTTCCCACACCATCACCGAGATGCCGAACGCAGCGCCGAGCGACAGCACGATGGTGCCGACGATCACCAGCGACGCGATCAGGGCCCGGGTGATGATGACCATGACCAGGAAGATCAGCGTCAGCGCTGCGAACGCCGCAATCATGGTGTCGTACTTTGCCCCGGACTGAATGTCCCGGTAGGTGGCTGCCGTCCCGGTCAGGTACACCTCGGCGTCGGCCAACGCGGTGCCTTTGATCGCCTCGTGCGCCGCGACCACCTCCTCGTCGACCGTCGAGATGCCGGCTTCGGTGGCCGGGTCGACATCGTGGGTGATGATGATCCGGGCCGCCGCGCCATCGGGCGACAGGAACAGTTTCAGGCCTTTCTGGAAGTCCGGGTTGGCAAACACCTCCGGCGGCAGATAGAAGTAGTCGTCACTCTTGGAGGCGTCGAACGCCTCCCCCATCGCCGTGGCGGTATCGGTCATCTGCTGCATCTGGGTGATCAACCCGCCGAAGCTGCTGTGGATGGTCTGCATCGTGTGTTGCATGGTGATGGCTGTCGCGATGACCGGCGGGAACTGCGCGACCAGCTGCGGGACCACGGTGTCCATCTCATTCATCCCGCCGACGGTCGTGTCCATGCCGGCCACCATGGCGTCCATGCTCTTCTGCAGGGCCGCCATGTTGTCGCTGAAGCTGTTGACACCGTCGAGTGCATCGAATGCCGCGCGCACCCCGGAACAGGCCGGGATGTTGAAACAGTTTGGCTCCCAATAGAAGTAGTTGCGGATCGGCCGAACCTCGTCGTCGAAGTCGGCGATGTTGTCCCGCATCTCGTCCAAGGTGGCCTTCATAGTGTTCATGTCCGCCACCCCCTGGTGCGCCGAGCCGACCATCCCGTCGGCGGAGCCGACGGTGTCGTGCATCGAATCGGCGAGGCGGCTCATCAGGGCCTGCATCCGGGTCATCGAAGTAACCATGTCGCCCAGGTTGCCGGACATCCTGTCGATGTCGCCGACCCGCTCCCGCAGGAACTGGAGGTTCTGTGTAATGGGTACCGACGACATACTGACCTGGTATGGGATCGAGCTGTGGGCGATCGGGGATCCCAGCGGCCTGGTGATGCTCTGAACCTCGGCGATACCCCGAATCCTGAACAGCGACTTGGCAATCCGGTCCAGCACGATCATGTCGGCGGGGTTGCGCATGTCGTGGTCGGACTCGATCATCATGATGTCAGGGTTGAGTCGCGCCGCGCTGAAATGCTTTTCGGCGGCTGCATATCCGATGTTGGCAGGCACGTCGGATGGAACGTAGTACCGGTCGTTGTAACTCGTCTTGTAGCCGATCATGGCGAGGATGCCGAGCAGCACAACGGAGGTGGCCGCCGCCAGCACCGGCTTGGGCCAGCGCACCGTCACCGTGCCGACCCGCCGCCAGCCCTTGGTCTTCATGGCGCGCTGGGGATCCATCAGGCCCCGTCGGGTGGCCACCACCATGATCGCCGGCGCCGCGGTCAGCGATGCCAGCACGACCACCAGCAGACCGATCGCCGACGGGAACGCCAGCGACTTGAAATAGGCCAACCGGGTCAGCCGCAGACACAGCACGGCACCCGCGACCGTGAGACCCGAGCCCAGGATCACATGGGCGACGCCGTGAAATGCGGTGTAGTAGGCCTGCTCCGGGTCCTCGCCGTTCTGCCGGGCCTCCTGATAGCGGCCGATGAGGAAGATGGCGTAGTCGGTACCCGCCGCGATCGCCAAGGCGGTCAACAGCGGCACCGAGAAGGTCGAGAAGTCGATCAATCGGAAATGGCCGAGCAGGGCGACCATACCGCGCGCGGATCCCATCTCGATGCCGACGATGGCAAGGGTCAGCAGTACCGTGCTGACCGACCGATAGACGAGCAGCAGCATGACGGTGATCACCGCCATGGTGACTGCGGTCATCTTCACCATGCTCGCGTCGCCAGCGGCCAGCGAATCGGTGGTCAACGGAGCCGGGCCGGTGACATAGACGTGCAGTCCGGCCGGCGGCGGGGTGTCCGCGACGATCGCGCGGATCGCCTTCACCGATTCGTTGCCCTGAGTGCTGCCCTGATCGCCGGCGAGGTTGAGTTGCACGTAGGCGGCTTTGCCGTCGCTGCTCTGCACGCCGGCAGCGGTGATCATGTCACCCCAGAAGTCGTGCACGTGCTGGACGTGTTCGGTGTCTTGCCGCAACCTGTCGGTCAGCGTGTCATAGTACCGGTGCGCCTCGGGGCCGAGCTCGCCATCGCCCACCAGAACCACCATCGCCAGGCTGTCAGAAGTGGACTCCTGGAAGGTTGCGCCAATTCTCTTGGCAGCGATGACCGAGGGCGCGTCCTGCGGGGACATCGATACGGCATTGTGCTCACCGACGATTTCCACCTGTGGCAGAAGCAGATTCAGCCCGGCCGTGAGCGCGACCCACGCCAGGATGATGGGCACGGCCCAGCTCCGGATGGTCCGCGGGATCACCGGGCGGCTGTTCGACTCGCTGCTCATGCCGCCTTCTCCAGACAGAACGTCTGCGCGTCGGTGCCCTCGGCGTGCTGTTCCTCGACCACCTTGCCGTCGACCAGGATCCGGCACCCCAGTGTCACGCTGTCACCCTGGGCGACCACGTTGGCCAGCAAACCCGGGTCGGTGGTGCTGACCGTCGCCGACCAGGGCAGGTCGGAGAACGACTCCTCGTGCGTCCTGCCCTTGTCGTCGAGATAACTGACCCGGCCGGCGGTGCCCGGCGGGCCGACGATCTCGTAGGTCACCCGCTTGGTATTGAACGGCACGATCGCGTCGGCGTGCCCCGAATCGGGCGCCAACGGCTGATCGGAGTCGAAGAAGGTGCGCAGACGGCCCACCACGACGCCGGCCGAGAACAGCGCCACCACGATCACAACTACCACCCAGTACTTCTTCAGCACGCCGGAGACTGACGGCTTGGCCATTGGTCGGTTCCCATCTCGGTTCGCTACGAGCCATTGATACCATACGGGGTATAGTATTGGTATGACCGAAGGGAACGACTGCCGTAGTGCGTCGACCGCCACGCTCAACCGACTTCGTCGGGTGCACGGCCAACTCGGTGGCGTGATCGCCATGATGGAGCAGGGCCGTACCTGCCAGGACATCGTCACCCAGCTGGCGGCCGTCTCAAAAGCGTTGGACCGGGCGGGCTTTGCGATCATCGCGGCCGGCCTGCGCACCTGCATCCAGGATCCGGATTCCGGCGGTACCGACCGGGGGACACCGACCATCGCGGAGCTCGAGGCCCTGTTCCTCAGCCTCGCATGACCCCGCTCGAGAGAGGACAGGAAAGTAGAATGTGCCGAGCAGTCAAGTGCAAGGTGTGCGGCAAGACCACGTGGGCGGGCTGTGGGCAACACGTCGCCGCGGTGCGGCGCACGGTCCCGGCCGGGCAGTGGTGCGACGGCCGCCACGACGGCGGATCGGGCAACCAACCGGCACCTGCCAAGCGGGGCTGGTTGCGCCGGTGGGCGACCAGTACGGCGTCGAACTAACGGAACCGGGCGACATAGTCGGCAAAGCCCCAGTGGGACAGGAATTCTCGGGCAGCCGCAAAGCCCTTGTCGTACAGGGCGGTCTTCTGGGCTTCCGACAGGTTGAAATCGAGCACGCCGATGTCGGCGGTGTCCACCCGGATGGTGCGGGCGCTGACCGAGGGCTGGTTCAGGTACGTCTGGTCATGGCCCACCAGAATCGTGGTGACCACCTGCTCGAGCAGCGTCGGTCCGGTCAGCAGGTGCAGTGGCCGCAGCGCCGGGATCAGCTGCTCGTTCTCGGCCGGCAGATCGGGCAGCAGGGTGACGCCGAACGTCGGCCAGCGCGGCCTGCCCCGCGGCCGGTTCAGCGAATCGATCGGGTAGTTCGACAGCAGTCCCCCGTCCACCAGGGTCGACTTGCGCCCATCGGCGGCCACCAGGGTGGCCGGCCGATAGAAGAACGGGATGGCTGTCGACGCCCGAACCGCATCGGCTACCGACTGCCGGTCGGGATCGAGCCCGTACACGCGTTGGTAGTCCCACGGTAGGCGGATCAGCTGCCCCAGGGTGACGTCGGCGACCGTCACCACCAGCCGGTACCGCTGCTCGGGAGGCAGGCCGCGATCGGGCAGGGCCAGATCGGCGAACGTGCTGACGCCGTATTCGGCGAGCTGCTCCTCGACCCAGTCGTGCAGGGCATCGCCGCGGTAGATGCCGTCACCGGTGAGCACCCCGACCGCGGGCCCCAGCAGCGGGATTCGCTGGACCGGGCCCTGGTCGAGCAGTGCGCGATAGTCGATCTGCATGGCCAGCGCGCGGAGCTGATCGGCGGTGACCACGCCGCGCTGCGCCGCCGCGGCCAGGATCGCGCCCACCAGCGCTCCCGCCGAGGTGCCGGAGACGCGTTGTGGCGCATAGCCCGCATCGGCCAGCGCCGCGACCGCCCCGACGAGGCCGATCCCTTTGACGCCGCCACCGGACAGCACCAGGTCGGCGCGTTGCACGGATGCCATCCCTCGAACCTAGGCGCCGTCCGCCACGACCGTGCACAGAAGTCCGTTATGCGACGGCGTGTCGCGGACCAACACGCACGCTCGCGGCAGGGATGCGCGGGTCAGAGCGCGATGCCGAGCAACGCGTCGACGGCGGCACGGATCTGTCCGGGCGCCGCCGCGTCATGACCGCCGTATTCCAGCGCGTCTTCGGCCCAACCATCCAGTGCGGCAAGGGCTTTCGGCGTATCCAGATCATCGGCCAGATACTGCCGCACCCGCGCGATCACATCGGCGGTGTCCGGACCGGCGGGCAGCGCCGTGGCGGCCCGCCACCGGCCCAGTCGCGCCTGCGCCTCGTCGAGCACCTCCGGGCTCCAGTACCGGTCGCTGCGGTAGTGCCCGGCGAACAACCCGAGCCGGATCACGCCGGGGTCCACGCCCTCGGCCCGCAACCGGGACACCAGGACCAGATTGCCGCGGCTCTTGGACATCTTGTGGCCGTCCCAGCCGATCATCCCGGCGTGCACGTAGTGCCGCGCGAAACGCCTTTCGCCCGTTACGGATTCGGCGTGGGCGGCGGAGAACTCATGGTGCGGGAAGATCAGGTCACCGCCGCCGCCCTGGATATCGAAACCCATCCCGAGGCGGTCGGTCGCGATCGCCGAACACTCGACGTGCCAGCCGGGCCGGCCGGGCCCGAACGGCGAGGGCCAGCTCGGCTCACCGGGTCGCACCGCACGCCAGACCAGGGCATCCAGCGGGTCGGCCTTACCGGAACGGTCCGGGTCGCCACCACGCTCGGCGAACAGTGTGCGCATGGTCTCCCGGTCGTACCCGGACTCGTAACCGAACTGCCGGGTGGCGTCGGCGCGGAAATAGACGTCCGGGTACTCCGGGTCGTCGACCACGTACGCCGAGCCGGAAGCCAGCATCTTCTCGACCATCTCGACCACCTCGTCGATGGCGGCGGTGGCGGCCACGTAGTCCTGCGGGGGCAGCACGCGCAACGCGGTCATGTCGTCGCGGAACAGCTGCGTCTCACGGTCGCCCAGCGCACGCCAGTCGATCCCGTCCCGGTCGGCCCGCTCGAACAGCGGGTCGTCGACGTCGGTGACGTTCTGCACGTAGTGCACCCGGTGGCCGCCGTCGCGCCACAACCGGTTGACCAGATCGAAGGTCAGATAGGTTGCGGCATGACCCAGATGGGTCGCGTCGTACGGCGTGATCCCGCAGACGTACATGGTGGCCGTGGCGCCCGGCGACACCGGCCGAACCTGCCGATCGGCGCTGTCGTAGAGCCGCAACTGCGGACCCTGACCCGGCAACTCCGGGATCTCCGGCGCCGACCACGATTCCATGGGTGCCAACTCTATGGGTAGCGCGTTACGGGTAGTCCAGCTGGTAGCGCGGAGCATCCGGACCGCCCGCCGTCCGGATCGCGTCGAGCAGCACGTCGGCCAACTCGGGCCGGCACATCAACAGGTCCGGCAGGTAGGGGTCGGGACGGTTGTAGAGCATCGGCGACCCGTCCAGTCGGGAGGCGTGCATGCCGGCCGCCAGCACCACCCCCGCCGGTGCCGCGGAGTCCCACTCCCACTGCCCGCCAGCATGCAGGTAGGCGTCCACCTCGCCGCGCACCACCGCCATCGCCTTGGCGCCGGCCGAACCGATGCGGACCATTTCGAAGTCGAGGAAGTCGGCCATCCGGAACAACACCCGCGGCGGCCGGTTCGCACTCGCGGTGATCCGGATGGGCGCCGACGGATCCCGGCGCGGCGCCATCGCCACGGTGTCGGTGCGGTACACCTTGCCGACGGCGGGCAGCGCGACCGCGGCGTCGGTGATGGTCCCGTCGGGACCGCCGACCCGCTGCCAGAGCGCCACGTGAACCGCCCAGTCCGGCCGGCGCGGGGTGGAGAACTCCCGGGTGCCGTCGACGGGGTCGATGATCCACACCCGGTCCGATTGCAGCCGGGCCCGATCGTCGGGCGCCTCCTCCGAGAGCACCGCGTCATCGGGCCGTTCGGCCCGCAGCCGGCGCAACAGCAGCGCGTTGGCCCGGGCGTCACCGATATCCCCGAGGTCCCACGGATAGTCGAAGCCGACCTCGTCACGGATGGCCAGCAACAGTTTTCCGGCATCGGCGGCCAGATCCGCCGCCAGCGCCGCGTCCGTTGCGTGCTCAGGGGCCGGATTCACCGTCCCAGTATCCATGCGAGGCGCACCGGACTGCTTCCCGGCGTCGGTAGGGTTGTCTGCGTGCAGATGACGTTCCGACCGCTGACCGCCCTCCTGGTGGCGAGCACCGCGGCGGCCGCCGTCGCGTGCTCGTCCGGTTCCAACTCGCCCGAAGCCAAGAGCACGCCACCCGCGCTGCCGGGCACCACCTGGCAACTGGTCTCGTTGCAGTCGATGGACGACGCGCAGGGCACCACGTCCGTCCCCGACCCGACCAAGTTCACCGTCACGTTCGACAAGAACGGCACCGACGCGTTCTTCCAGCTCGACTGCAACCGCGGCAAGGGCACCTACAAACTCGCACCCAGCGGCGACGGCGCCGAGGGCACGCTCGAGTTCGGCCCCATCGCGAGCACCATGATGATGTGCCCGCAACCGTCCCTGGACGGGCAGGTGAGCAAGGCGCTGTCGAACGTGCGCACCTTCCTGATCAAGGACGATCAACTGCACCTGTCGCAGCAGGCCGACGCCGGCATCCTGACCTGGAAGCGCGGTTGACCCCGATCTGTTCCGCGCTGGCTGCGGACCCTTCTCTCAGTTGGTCGCAGTGAGCGCGGAGCAGATCCGGCGGGGCTCATTCCGGCGGCGGTGCCGCTAGCGGGCCACCGTGACCCGGGTGCCCGCCGTGCCCCGCACGATCTCGTCGATATCGGCCAGCGACCCGATCACGGCCTCCTTGCCGGTGGCCCGCGCGAACTGGCACGCGGCGTCGACCTTGGGCCCCATCGAGCCCTTCGGCAGATCCAGTCCGGACAGTTCCTCGGGCGTCACCGCACCCACCTTCTGCTGATCGGGTGTGCCCCAGTTCAGGTAGACGCCGTCGACGTCGGTGGCGATCACCAGCAGGTCGGCCTCGAGTTCCTGCGCCAGCAGCGAGGCCGCCAGATCCTTGTCGATGACGGCCTCCACGCCCTGCAGCTTGCGGTTCTGGTCATACATCGTGGGGATCCCGCCACCGCCGGCGCAGACCACGATCACCCCGGCGTCGACGAGCATCCGGATGGGCCGAATCTCGAAGATGCGCTTGGGTTTCGGGCTCGCGACCACCCGCCGGAACTTGTCGCCGTCCGGCGCGATCGACCACCCGCCCTCGGCGGCCAGCCGCTCGGCGGTCTCCTTGTCGTAGACCGGCCCGATCGGTTTGGTCGGGTTCTGGAACGCCGGGTCATCCGGGTCGACCTCGATCATCGTCAGCATGGTGGCCAACGGCTGCTCGAAGGGCAGCAGGTTGCCCAGCTCCTGTTCGATGACGTAGCCGATCATCGCGTCGGTCTGCGCGCCCAGCACGTCGAGCGGATACGGGTCCACCTCGGTGTAAGCGGCCGACTGCAGTGCCAGCAGGCCGACCTGCGGGCCGTTGCCGTGCGCGATCACCAGCTGATTGCCGTCGGCCACCTTGGCCATGGCCTCCGAGGCGATCCGGATGTTGGCCCGCTGGTTCTCCGAGGTCATCGGTTGCCCGCGCTGCAGCAGTGCGTTGCCACCCAGGGCGATCACGATTCGCATCGGTGTGCCCGGCTCAGTTGGACCGCAGGGAGGACACCAGGACCGCCTTGATGGTGTGCATGCGGTTCTCGGCCTGGTCGAAGGCGATGTTGGCCGGGCTCTCGAAGACGTCGTCGGTGACCTCGATCCCGTTCTTCAGATCGGGGTACTGCTCGGCGATCTGCTTGCCCACCTTGGTCTCCGAATTGTGGAAGGCCGGCAGACAGTGCATGAACCGCACCCGCGGATTGGCGGCGGCCTTCATCAGTTTCGCGTTGACCTGGAACGGCATGAGTTCGCCGATCCGCTCACCCCAGCTCTCGATCGGCTCGCCCATCGACACCCAGACGTCGGTGTGGATGAAATCCACCCCCTTGACCGCCTTCACCGGATCGTCGGTGACGGTGATCCGGGCACCCGACTCCTTGGCGAACCCCTCGCACAGCTTGATGTGCTCCTTGGCGGGCTGCAGATGCTTGGGCGCACCGATCCGCACGTCCATGCCGAGCTTCGCGCCGACCAGCAGCAGCGAGTTGGCCATGTTGTTGCGGCCGTCGCCGACGTAGGCGTAGGCGATCTCGTGCAGCGGCTTGGCGCAGTGCTCGGTCATGGTCAGCACGTCGGCCAGCATCTGAGTGGGGTGGAACTCGTCGGTCAGACCGTTGAAAACCGGTACGCCGGCGTATTTCCGGAGCTCCTCGACCACCTCCTGGCCGTACCCGCGGTACTCGATCGCGTCGTACATCCGGCCCAGCACGCGAGCGGTGTCCTTCATCGACTCCTTGTGGCCGATCTGCGAGGACGTCGGATCGATGTAGGTGACGTGGGCACCCTCGTCGTAGGCGGCCACCTCGAAGGCACAGCGGGTGCGCGTCGAGGTCTTCTCGAAGATCAGCGCGATATTGAGGCCCTCGAGGTTGCGGGTGCGAACACCGGAGTACTTCAGTCGCTTGAGATCTCGGGACAGGTCGATCAGGTAGAGGATCTCGCGTTCGGTGTGATGCACCAGGCTCATCAGATCGCGGCCCTGCAGATTGA